>JGI20166J26741_10214448_pt1 | contig 16866 bp, 8 predicted proteins | sample TergutCu122P5_FD_26741 | JGI IMG/M metagenome (IMG submission 26741)
GGCCTCATTAGAGTAAAAGGCCGAAACATGTTGTCATTTACTTGACCTTATGCTAAATAATAAAAATTTTTGTTATGTTTGACTTGTATACCTTATTATCATTTGTAATACTTGTAATTGCGTACAACGGGGATGAACTACCTAAAGATTAAAGCCAGATAGAGTGTTTGGCAGCATGTTTGCAATGGGAAGTAAAAACAATCAGCCTGCAGGGCAACTCAACTTTTAGAACAGTGCCCAGTGGATATTCCATACAACAGTTTCCTCTGGAATGGTCAGAAAAAAACCACTGTTGCAGGTGGTTTCAAGAACTGGCAGTTAATAAATGTCTTGGCAACTGTGTTTTCCTTGGATGTAAATGAGAACATGAACACTCAATGGTATTCCAAAAATCTCCATGCAGTCCATTATTTTCCTTTCCATAACCCTGCAGTTAAGAGTTCAGCATACAGTGAGTGCACACAATATCATGGGGCAGGTTTTTTTTTTTCACAGACACAAACTCCTACACAATGTTCTGGTAATTTTAACATAACTCTTGTGACCAATATGGGACGTGCGGTGGCATAGTAGTTAAAGCACTACGCTACAAACCAGCAGGTTGCGGGTTAAATTCCCGATGGTGTCACTGGAATTTTTCAGTGACATAATCCTTCCGGTCATACTATGGCCCTGGTGTCAACTCAGCCTCTAACAGAAATGAGTACCAGGTGTATTTCCTGGGGGTAAAGGCGGCTGGTGCCTAAGGCTGACAACCTTACCACCATCCTGTGCCGTTGTCATGAAATCTGGGAACCTTAGCTTGCTGGGACCCTGTGGGCCACTCCAGGTCTGTTAACAGGACTGTTTTACCTTTACCTTGTGACCAATATGGCTTCTTACACCTCCATAATTAAATGTGGGCTATTAATATTTGTAGGGGACACTGAAAAATAAGTTTCCACATGCAGTGCCAAAACTGGAAGACAATATTTGAAGAGAAAGTGCCAGTGTTACAAGCCAAGAGCTCTGCTGTGTGTTGAGAAATGTTTTCAGAAAGTGCCAGGATTGCTCAGAAGCTAGAAGTTTGCACATCAAATGCTTCTATGACACAAGGAAAGCTGAACCACAGGGACAATATGGGCTCTGGGCACCCATGGAAAACAGGCTTCATATGTGACAAAGTTCCTGGATAGCTGCTGTGCTAAGACCATGGATTAAAGATCTGCTCTGTACATCAAATTTCTATACATTACATTTTCTTCTATAGAGCCGGGATAGCATACAATCTACAACGGGCATATCATATGTTTTGTGTTACACACATTTCTTGAGCATCCCGAATGACCTCTTGCAGCTCCTTCTGTGTGAAATTAAGTATAGTTGTTTTCATCATTCCAAAATATCTGAAATCTGCCACATTTTCAAAGTGTATATTAGAAATCCCTACATTCTGAATTATCCTAATTCTGGTGACAAGTAATTATCACATAACCAAAGAACTACATACAAGAGTCAGTGTTCTTAACAATGTGATTGGGAAAAATGGACAAAAACTCTTTATATTCGATAGCATACCACAAAATGTCCTATTTATCCCATATTATCCCTTGCATCCCACAACAATACTCACAGTGTAATCATTCAGCTTTTGACGTGTCTGTGTAAGGCTGCTTAGCTGTAGAGGCTCTAACAAGAAGGTCTGCTTCTCATCAACCCATGATTTAACCACTGTATATAATGTCATGAACCGCTGCCAGGAATCAACTGCTTCTCCAACCTAGAACGGCAGGGAGTATTACACAGAAATTTAGTAAGATATACATCATAACCAACAACAGGCTGATCAGGTAAAGGTCACCATAAGACATGCCTATGCAGATAAAGAGGGGAGGCAGAGGTACAGCTTCCAAGACACTCACAACCTCCACAACAGAAGAACCGATGCCCAATGCCACGGACAATGGGGGGGGGGGACTCAGGGCCAGTCTGGATGGGCACAGAAAATCTCACCCCCATTGGGATTCTATTACCAGACCGTTCAGCCCATACAAGGTCGCCATACCAACTGCACCACCCTGGCACACTGGGAGGTTCATTATTTCATCTACATTTATACCATATTAAAATAACATTTCAAATAACAATAACAGATGTTAAGGTGGCAATGTGTGTTAAGATATCTCATAACCTTATTTGGCTTTCAAGAAATACAAAGGGGTTTTTATTTTACCCGAAGGCACCACAATTAAATCTCCCATTTCCTCTACTGCTTAAATGTGGAATAGATAAAACCAACTGAAAGGCATCACTTACCATGCACTTAACGTAAAGAATGAGCAACTGTGGATAACAAAGAGGCGCGCACACACACATATATGCAAATTTCGCGGTTCTCAGAACATTGCTGACAAAGATTCACGTATTCTGGGATACAATGCAATATAAATCGGGAAAAAGTTACCAGTCTATACATGGAATGGTAAGCAATTCCCAACCTACATGACATCACATTAGAAACAACTTGAATCTTCAGCAGATGAATAGATAAGTGTTCAATCACAGAAAGGACATAAACACACCAACGAAATATGCTGAAACATTCGCAGCATAATTTGGGGTACTAACCCTGCATTTGACTGCAGTGTGAAGAAAACACAAAAGTTTCTAAATTCAGAAATTGTATGTCAAAAGAATGTATTTTACCTTTCAGTTCTGATCAATACATTTGTGCTGTTTTTCATACCTGCAGCTTCTTCTCCTCTAGCCAGGACCTGACTTGTGCAAGATGTTCTGTTAAACTGCGGACTGTGCTCTGGATTAGATCTCGTTCTTCTTCTTTATTAGTCTGACTCATGATTAGGTGGCCACTCTTTGTAAGGCAATCCAGTTTGTCACTGACATCACAAATTTCACTTTGTATTTGCTAGAAGACAAAGACATGAAGGAGTTAAGTTTTGTAATAAAGTAAATCATGTGTGTACCAATTTTAAGTTCAACTTGTAATCGAGCAATAAAAATCTTATTCTCACCGAAAGATTTTCTTTCAGCTGAAGTGGTTCAACGGACCGATCCTGTACTTTGAACTCTGCATTTTGAATCCAGCTCTGAACCTCATCAACAGCATGCTTGTAATCGGTCCGCACTGTCCGGGCTCGTTTAAATTCTCTGTCCTTTTCCTCCATGGCTCCTGACACAGTCTCCGATAGAAGCTCCAATGAAGATAACTAAATACAGACCATTACTTCTGTCACTGTTAGCATTAGGAACTATCACAAATAAATAACAAATTAAGGGTATCAACAATGATCTCAGCATGTGCAAACCTTCATCACACAACTGTGTCTGGAGACAATTATTCTTAAGTACAACTGTAAACAAAACTTACTTGTTGGCTAATATCTATGGGAACCAACTGCTGTGTTGTGGTGTATCTGTCCTTAGTTTTGAGAATCAGTAGTTTTCCTTCAGAGACACAATCATCCACCTGAGATTTCACACCCTACAAAAATGAAAATGCTATGGTGAACTGTCCTGATCTTAAAGCCAACAATACACCTAGAAAACTATGCCGACCTACCACATCATCATCATTTAAAATAAGAAACCTTGAAAATGCCTAAAGAAACCAGCTGTTCATTTCATTTTTGTGTGACTACAGTGCAAACATCCTCATTAAAGTGACTGCATGAGTGTTACATTCAAACAGGACTAAAACAGCTTTTGACTCTGGCATGTTATGTGCAAAAACAGTAGGCTAATGTAACCTGAAGTCTGTTTGAATGATGTAAGTTAAAGTTACATATTCTGTTACATGTAAATATGAAGACTTACATTCCATCATTTCAGCCTGATAATATATGCAAAGGTGCACATCTACTCACATTTGGCAGTATTCATAAATGATTTCTAGTGCTGTAAATCTAAGCCAACATAAGAGCCAGAAATAGCCATTTTTATTTTTTGATATACTCACCATATGATAAAAATTAAAACCACTGATAATCTTGAGGTTATCTACTATTTATTTTTATATTTTTGTTAAGATGAACTGGTTTTTAATACATGCTCTTATTGTGTTTCAATTTAGCTTCAAAAAAGGTGGACTGATGTAGATAAAACAAATCTGCCCACAACCTCCATCCAGAGCCCAGCATAAAATTTCACTACAGACTGATGAGTAGATTTGAGAGGTTGTCTGTGTTTTATTTGTTTAATCAGGAAGTTTGTGAGCTGTGACATGACTAGATACTTTATTGGACTGTGCATGGGGAGACTAACAAAAATCTTACAACTCCCTACTGAAATTCAAACCATGCACCTGCCAACATGTCATCCAAGCAAATTTACACAGTCACTTCTGTTATCAAAACATGTTAGTGGTGGCAGATGAATTCCCTGACAGCCAGTCAGTAAATATCTCTCTCTCTCTCTCAAAATGGTAATTATTCTGCATCTGATTTGGACAGCAAATACTGCACACTTACAGAATTTCATCAGGACGAAACACTTCCCGATCATCATAAATTACAAATATCAGTGTCATGTTAATGTAACATGGACTTTGGAAGAGAGAATTTGTAAAGTCAAACGGGACACGATTGGGTGAAAACGTCCCTTTGAATACTAAAACGTCCCTGTGAATACTATACAGATACCTTTAGTAGGACTTCTGTTGTGTCTGGATTTTCTCCCCACACATAGAATGCAGAAACCTCAGCCTGAAAATCGTGCAAATTCTTCTGGATTTTTCCAATAGCAGTTTCAATATTTACTACTGTGTCCAAGTCCTCGTTGGTTTTACTTAATTTGCTCCTCAAAAATTCAACAAGCCTAGGGGGGAAAAAAACAGGAACTGGTATTAACACATTTATAGGTCAGTACTTATGACACATACAGGAAAGCCAGAAAACATGACAGTTTTTGAACTAATGTAACATTCTACGGCAACATGAAGAACATAATGAGCACTGGTAGATGCATTCTATGACAAAGAGAATTCATGTTAATTATTATTGTCTGAACATGACATTTTGTAAGTGATCACCATGTTGTTCAATACACTCCTGCAGTCATGATAGAAAGTTGTCGTAACATGCTGTACCATTTCTTCCAGAATCCCTTTATTATAGTTTGAATACAATGTTTTATAAGTCTATATAATACTGGCAAGACATGTTTCATATACCTTGCTTTTTATGAAGCCCCAAAAGAAGTGTCTGGTACTGCAACAGCAAGTAAGCGGGTGGGCCACATGCACCAGATTGCTCCACAGGTAACACCTATTGGAGCTTGAAATTTTGAAACCAGTTTGCTCGATGACCAGTGCTTTTGTATTGACTGTTATCATGCACAGTGATGTTCAAAACAACTGCTCACACAGTACAGACTTCTATGCAAGCTCTCAGGGCAATTTTTCCAGGCAGACTCACTTCTCATTTCACAGGCTTCACCTGGCCCACCAGCTTCACTGATCTTGCAAGACCACAATACTTCCTTCAGGGCTATGTCAAAAGTAAGGTACAAAAAATGCTTCCTGCCAATATTGATGGCTTAAAAACAGCGAATTTAAAATTGTATTCAAGGGATACCAAAGGAAATGCTACAACATGTTATTCCATACTTTCCAACATGAATGCAGGACTGCAATCAATAACACAGTGGTCACCTAAAAAGTGTCATATTCAAACACTTATTATTAAAGTGAATTCTCGTGTACTTGGAATGTAGGTATCAGTGTTAATAACACTTTTCTGCTTTGCCTTAAAATGTTACTTAATTTCAAAAACTCTGCAGAGTTTCTGTTAGTAAAATGAAATCTCAAACCACCCAGACTGCTATAAAACTTACTATAAAATAAATACATTAAACACAGTATTCATGCGAACTTCAAAACATTTATTCAAATCCTGCAACAAAAACATAAACAAAGTTAGGTGAACATAGTAACAGGCTCACTTACACAGGAATATAAACTATAACACAAAATTCAAAATCTGCCAGTGCAATACTGTACGTTAAGTCCATCTGAAATAAAGAAAATATTTTTAAAACTTTACTCAGACAAGTTTGAATGCTGCCAGAGCCTGAAAAACTAGGGTATTTTGATCAGTACATTACATAATCAACTGAACAACCTGAAGCCATCACATGCACTTCAAAATATGTAAAGCAATTTTTCAAGCTCTGTGCAAAAATACCCAAATCAGAACATGAAATCTACTGTATAACAAAGCCATGTAATACAAAGCCTTCTGCGAGCAGATAACACTTCACTCAACTCTTAACAAACTGCAAAGTGCAACAGCTTTATACCCTGTGCCAGTCAAATCTTTTCACACCTTTCAACCCTACTGTTCTAATTTATGTAAACAATATTATTCCCAAATTTGATGTGGTTTTGACTGTGCATTGTTATTAATATACGGTTTGCAGGATGCTGCAGTATCCTGCAAACCTGACACATAACCCTCAGCTCCACACCAGTCCAGCAACTTGAAAACCACAGCATGAAATACCATAGGCAGCAACCACTGTATAATACTCTTGAGCTCCTGATGATGGGCATAGTGGTGCCCGAAACATGTTGAGCAAGCAATAAGAACTACAATAAAACCTCTGTTGCATCTAGTTGGCATTTTGTTTCCACATACCAAATATTATTCTCATTTCCTGCATCTGTCAAAACAGGCCCTGTGACACACCAAGCCTCCTGCACAAGGTGTACTGGGTTCTTCCCATGGGTAAATTGGCTTGGGCGTGGCATGGCATGGTGTTGACCACCCACCCCCACTAGTGTCAAAGGTTAAAAAATGAGTAGAGCTATATATCTTTACTCCCACTCTGTGCCTTCAGGGCAAGTTACAGGGTGAGAATTACCTTTCACCATCTACTCCTACGTCCCCCAAGTGGTGACATGCCATGGGGATTTCCTTTTCACTACAGCATGTATAAATGTGTTTCCTTACGAAAGAACATGACTGTAAAGAACAAAATGTGATTGTAAATCACATTTAGCCTAATTGGTGGATAATGGGGAAGCACTGTAAGTGGAAAATATACTGGCTATTGGGGGAGCATGCTGAATAGAAAAAACAGCTGGTTGATACAGAATGAGCTTGCATAACCTTCCTGCCATACATAAACACATCCTTGTTCTTACAGAATCTGTCATGTGCAATGGTCTATTTACATCTTCATTATTCATTCATGATTCTGAAAATAGCACTATACATGTGTCACTGCATCAGTTTAAAAAACTGTCATTATTTCTAGGAGCTAAGTGAAATGCCACCTTGTAGCATGGCCCATGCTCTTTATTATTAAGTACATACATCACTGGCTATTAAATAAGTATCTCTATTTCCTTGCATGCTGTAGATATACGTAACTTCATAACAACCAATTCCTTGTGTAACAAAACAGGTGGAATAAAGTGGAATGAATGTTTAAAAAGAATCTGAAATTGCTTCGAGAACTAGCAAAATGTATGCTCATGGCCAAGCTCTATCTGCAAATCCTTGTTATACAGGCGAGATCTCACATGACAGACAGCTGTCACAAAGATGTACATATACAAGGAAAAGAAAGAAAAGTACTTAGCACACTTTTCACAGATACATAACCATAAATTATGCAGCATGCCAGGTCATCATGGAAGTCCAATTTCACATGACAGTACACACATTTCACAAAAAAACATGCACAGCAGAACAATAAGGAGTATGATACCTAGGTAAATGTACACCTATTAACAGTGATGGAAAGGTTCTAGAATTTAAAACTTTAAAATGTAACTCAATTCAGAGCCAGGCAAATACTCGTACATGCTATTAGAAATCCCCAATTTTCCATTTTTTTGTGAACATATCCATGAATGAGATCAAGAAAAATTAATTCTTAACCATGAAATGTGCTCTTTAATCTGCTTGGCAAGGCATAACACACGTGTGCATGTGTGGTTTGGACAATGATACTTTCATAATACATTTATACAGTTGGACTTAATAAACTGTGGAGAAAAATGTCATCACGCGTACTGTGGATGGAAGGAATATGGGTTTCCAGACACGCATTTTCAGTGGGAGCTATTAACATCCCTGCTTGTTAACGCCCAACACATTTCTACCCAAATAATGCATGGGAATCTCTGCTCAGCCTCTACTACCCCTTGACCTTTTGTCTGAACAAAACTGAAAGTTCAACACTGCTGCAATGGAAGATCATCACTAAGCATGACTTTGACAAGCTGCATACATCTCTTGACCATACAACTTATATTCATCAGAGCCATCTTAATGTTATTATTCTTCAACCCACTTTTGTTTCACGAAGTAACCACTTTTTGCAAGTCTCCTCACTAATATTTTGTACGCATTTCCTGTCACTCACACCCAAGCTGTATGTCCAGGCCACATTTATTTGTGCAATTTCACAATCCTACCAATACTAGGTGACATGGTATAGATCAGAAGGCCCTATTGTGTAATATCATAAATGAGCATTTACTTCACGCCTCCTATGTCCAAATACTTTTTGATCACTCTCGTCTTCAAACACTTCCAATGTAATCTCTTCCACCTAAGTAATGGACCATGTTTTCTAAGGTCCATAACAATTACAATTAACAGCATTTTATACACTCTAATCCTGACTGATATTCATATCAAACGAAATAATTGCTTCTGAAATAATAAATACATCCTTTCAAAATTTATCTTCTCCTACTTTCATCATAATCATCTTTGCTTAAAATGGGAGCTCCACTGGCCTTGGAATGTACCCTCAGGCACAAAAAGAGGTATTTCGGCCTGTGAGATGAATCATAAATTTCAAATTAAAAGCGTGGCATAAATATTCCTCAATTTTTTAAGGGACTGCAGCTTCTCTCCCCCTCTCCTCTCTCTCTCTCCCCTCCCCCTTGCCCCGTTACTTCCCCTGCTCCAACTCACCCCCACACTCTCCTTACTATGAAGGAGTCTGTCAAGGTAGGGTAACAAATCAAAAATTTCGCAGTGAAACTGCGTTACGATTTTATGTTTGCCCGAATACAGCGCGAAATTTCCCTTCGAAGGTTAAACTCAATACTAGATGATCTGTGGTTAAACTGAAAACCAGTTCTACACAATATAAGGTCTTTCATTCAGTGGTCAACCATCAATGTTAAGAAAGACCAGAATTTCCACACGAGTTACGTTTGTACAATGCTGGCTGAAACTACATTTACTGTAAATGATTTTGAATGTCCGAACATTATTGGTGCCGCTCGTCAGCATAAGAGAGCCGGGATAACGTAGCCTGTACAGGGAGTAGGCAACAAGTTGTCAGTTCGAAGAATCACGCTTCGTTTCCCAGCTGCGGCAAGAGATACTCTCTTCTCGGACGTCTAGATCGCATGGGGGGCCCACCTAGCCTCATACTCAACGTGTACTTTGGACACTTTCCCCGGGGACAGGGCAGCCGGGGCGTGAAGCTGACCGCTCACCACTCATCCAATGCAAAGGCTAATAATGCATTCCCCTACACCTCTACGCCACCACATGCCTTAATTGCTTGTAGAGGGACACACCGGCATTTAATTTGCTGTACCAAAGTACGCACTGCATTTTAACGCAGGTTTGTAATTCAAATTTCCTAGTCACATTTAAATTGTGAAGTTGTCGCAACATACAAAAATATTAACGTACATGGGCATTTTCGGTAGTAACTTCTAGGCACACAGAAAACTATCTAAGTTTCGTTACCAATATTTGGAGAAATATTAAAAAATGGCGCATGCTATATTCGGGCAAATATGGTAGCGTTATAAAACACGTAATAAAATTATAAACAATGGAACATGAATTAAGCGCAAACCTGCCTTATCTACAATTTATCTGGTCCCACGACGAATGATAATGGTCAAGGCTTGACTGTTGGCGAAACGCATGCATACCCTGATGTTCCGTGGTGGAGTGGGGCAAGAAATGGAGGTTGAAAACATTAAAAACTGAATATATATCGGCTTCAGCATCAAGTGTAGCGGTGTACACGGGTACGCAACCGACATGACTCGTGCGCACATATTGTGTGGGAATGTCTTCAACGCAAACTCGTCTGAACCGCCACGGAATTTGTTACAAGGGATTACTCGTTTCTGCTCAAAACCCAAAACTACATTGCTGCTACCTCGGTTTAAAAAAAAACCGTAAGCGTAACATTGTCACTGTGCACGCCACGAAGATGTATGGCGGGTGAGGGAGTAAAGCTCTACTCGTTCTTAACATCGACAATACATGGAGGCGAATAGTTAGCTCCATGCCTCTATCGCTTTACCCGCGGCACTGTGAAGACTGAGGTTTCCAGTATGAAGCCCGCCTGGATAAAAAAAAAACTCTTGCCCTACCGAAAATCAGACCACAAGCTATCGGGTGCCCCGCCCCTAGCCCGGTCACTATGCCTACTGAGCTAACATGGTAAATATGACGTTAATGTTGCCGTACAGGAATGTGTACGTTACTGCATATTAACAAGACACATTCGTGCCTTAGCAGGACACAGGATACACAAATCAAGAACTCGGGAATATTCCGCAAAGCCAACATTGTTCCCAGACGCCATTCAAACATTCACGCCATCACCTGTTTCTTGGAAAAAAAAACACGCTTATACGAGTAAATCAATCCTAGTCTTCATTCGCCTAGAAAATGACTGACTGCTACGAAGACAACCACAGGTCAAATGACATCGGAAATTGCCTAACAACCCTTCCGGGTTCACGAAAATAAAAAGGTTCGCACGAACTCTTGCCTTCTGCAGAAAAATGAAGGCCATCCCATGCGCGTCAGAATCGACTGTGGTTATTCAATTCAGTAAGGGTGAAAACGCAAAAATGATTTCAATGCAAAATGGACAGTTTTGAACTCCTTGTAAAAATACGTTTGCATAAACGCGGTCGCAGAGCGTCAACTGATAGGCCAAACTAGCTTAACAGTACGTCCGAAAAAGCACTGTATAGTCCCGGGCAAGTTGTATGTGTTTTGCTGATTATGTACGTTAGCCAAGACAAAAAGAAAGACAGGAAGCATGATGCTAAAAGTATCTCCAGCTCGCTTGGTTGCTGACCACACCACGGTTGCAAAGTCCTATTTGGCACCAGCACAGCCACAGTTGCATGGTTTGCAGAACGCACATAGTCCACAAAGAACATGGTACAAATTTCTTCCTTTAATATTGTATGAGGTGTTAAAACGGAATAAGGAAGTCCTTCGTCAAATTGTAATGTTTAAAAAAGCAGAAGTGTACGTGTCACAAAACTTACGGTTAAGTGTATTTTAAGCCGTGCTTAAAACAGTAAACAAGATTACACAAGACTTGCCGTGTGTGATGCAGAAGTTCCGAAAGTTAAAAGGGAAACATAAGCAATTCGAAGTAAAGACTGGCAGCAAATTTAAACCATCAAAAATGACTCCATATACAACGTGCATTTTTTGGTTCTCTTCCTTGCAGCTTAAGAAAGCACATGGCCAATCTGTGATTAGTAAAGACATCGGAGGGAATCTGATGACATGCAAAAATACAATTACTTTAATTTCAAGAATACTTGCACTTAATTTTTGAAGTTAGGTGTATTTCCAAAAGTTAAATTAGCAATTTCCTGAGGACGGTCGAAGAACCCCACCCAAATTCCCAATCAACATAGGACTTGCGAACATGAATTAAATCTGACGGCCATGCAAACCTCGGAGGTTGTTCCACACCAACAAAATGGTGGATGTGTGAAGTTTCGAAATTTGAGTCACAACAAATTGGTGAATGCGTGAACTTCGGATAGTGGGGTCACAACAAATTGATGAATGCGTGAACTTCGGATATTGAGGTCACAACAAACTTCGGAGACAGGAGACATACGAACAACAAAATGGTGGATGTGTGAACACAGAAAACTGGAGGCCACGAACAAATAGGACTTGAAATGTGTCGTGATAAAACTTTGACAAACGGTAACTAAATCATATTTATGAACACCAGGCAACTATTTACACTAACGTATGGCATGAAAAAATGCACACATATTGTATTTACCTGTATGTTGGATGCACGCGGTACAGTGGATAAGCACTTCTCCTTCGTAATTAGCTAAGACACAGGTTAGAATCTCAGACCCCCCCCCTCGATTGGCTCTCCTACCCGAGCTCTATGTGATTTTCCTGTTCCTCCAGGTCAGTGCTGGCCTACTTTATTAAAAAACAGGCCACCGCAAACGTCACATTCTTTCCAGCTCGTCACACACCCACCATCATTCAACTACTGACAGAGCAGAAAAGGCGGATAATTTGGTCCCAACCACCAGCACGGAGCTCAAGCTGTAGTTCCACAACCTTCGCCCTTAAAACACCTTCTTCACTGGTAGTCGCGAAACGCTTGGGCGCACAGGATGGCACCACTCACTTGACACGGCCAGCCTTTGTGTAGTTAAAACATCGAGTTTCAAGTGACTTTTACTTCACTCGATGTACGTGAATGCATGCGTGCGTGCGCGTGTGGTCCGTCACTGACGCTCCACAGCATACGCAGTTGAAGCGTCGTTAAATAACCCACAACAGTTTCGCTCATGACAATGAAGCAGGATGTTCAAACCCTTTTTGATAAGGCAGATGCAGAGTTCTTACAACTTACAATCAACACCGTGTCCACAACAAATGCCCACTGTTAACGGGCGAAAGTGACGTGTGTGTCATGTCACAGGAGATGGCACATACATACCAAACAACGTACTTTAAAAGTTTAAGATCTTCCAGATACAGCGTGCTTCTGTAAACAGAAATGGCGAAAGCTGAAGTGAATGCGAGGTGTAATAGCTTTTAAGAGTCGACCCGAAGGCACGCACTGGCAGCAAGGCATGTCATCTGTGTACATAATTCATTCCTTTCATCACAAGGCGCCCTTTTTTACAATTCCCTCTTCCGTGTATCTTCTTGAAAACCAAATATCGGTTCAACAACCCTTACAGGAATACACTTCCATCACGGTAATGCCCATTTTCACATTACTTCGGTATTATCGAATACAGCAACAGAAAACTTTAAAGAAATCATGAATGAAGTTACGCAATACACTAGCCCCTCGAGCTCTGATTTAAGGCAGTGAAAACTTGACCTTTCAGGCATGAGAAGCTAGAATAACAGCAGCAGCAGCAGAGATGAAATATATCAGAAAAACGGTAGGATACACTTGGTCAGATTGTAAGAAGAGACTGCAAAGGAATTAAATACAACCCCAGTCTCGGACAAAATACAGGACTACAGAAGAAATGGGATATGGCATGAAAACATAAGCATTAAAAAACAACGCACCAAAAGGCAGAACGAACCAGGGGAAGTCCACTGAAAAGATGTGAGACCAGACGGAGTCACAAAGTGGCAGAACTACATCACAGCTTGATGATGATGATGATGATTATTATGATGATGATTGTGGTGGTGGTGGTGGCGGCGGCGGCGGCGGCGATCAGAACACCCTTACAGGTTTATTAACATGTTTCGGCGGCAAAGTCCCATCCTCAGGTAACAACAATAAAAGCACTTAGAGAAAACTACTTACGTATTAACAAGAAAATAGTATTAAGAACAAGATCTCGTATTTTAGAACTGTAAAATTCCCCCATGTCATTTTACCGAAACATCTGCAACTCACGTTAAAAATGTATATAATTTATTGCATTAGGAAATAAAAAGTATGCTCCGCTGGCTTGTGTACAGTACATATGCAACCCTTCTTGCGGGTAAACCATCCTCTACGACATATATTATCATTCATACATGGAAAACAAGCGGACTTTACCAAAAAATATAAAGCGTCATAATCAACCTAAAACCCACAAAATAAGACTCGAAACCACTACCCAATATCACCAGGAAAACAAAACAGTATTTACGTCTACAAAATTAACATAATTAACAACATATGGCTCACACAATGAGCAAAGCTTTTAATCTTAATGCAAAAAATTATATACCTTTTTAATGCAAGCTGCAGATGTTTCGACTAAATTACACAAGCAATTTTGCAAGCTGTAAAGAAGAAAATAATTTAATACGACTTTTTCATACACACAGTTAACTTTCTCGAAGGATTTTTGATATCTGATGATGGCAATCTGCGGCCGAAACGTGTCACTTGTTAATTAACCTTTTAAAGACTAAACGTATTCTGCTTTATATAAGAGATCGGTCCGTACCCCTCAGTAAACACTTTCCACCACGATTACAAAAACCAATCAGTTAATGATGTACAAAGCAAAAGTCGCTGTCTGTTCTGAGACATGTAAAAAAAAACACTCAACGCAAAATTAGCACCATGTAGAATTTTTAAACGTAAAACCTGGTGGTACGTAAAGAAATCTCTATGCTTTAAATGGTTAATAAACCAACAAGTGTGTTCTGATCAACAGTTTATGCGTCACTTTCCTTTTAAAAAGCGTTCCTTTTGAATATCACTTTAGAGAAAACGGAAGACAAATTGGATGCAAAGGCACTGCCCTTTTACTGTTATTTATAAACATAAAGCCTAAGAAATTTCTCGCTATACACATACATTCATACAAATTATGCTAACACACAATCTCCTCCAACAGAACATGTAACGGGCCGGAATCGATTCCATGCCAACAGTCGGGGAAGCAGCAACCGCTACATGGGTAACTACGGACGGGTGTAGTCTCCATCACCAACTTCCAATTTCTCCCCACTTACTCTTGTTACAATTTACTCCCACAGTCCAATTACAGTTAAATTTTCGACTATACGGAAGTGAATTACAAAGCAACCTCCCAGAACACATCCAATCCTGAACACCCTGTACAAAAGTTTCATCTATTGACCCATCATTGAACACCACGTGTCTCCCTGCAGTCACACCCTACAAATACTTGCAACACGCCAACTAGTGATACTCATTTCTTAATAACACAGCCCTTGCTTTGAAATATAACCCACAACCTACACGCCTTTAAGTCGTTCCCTCTCTACATCTGGAATGTTTCCGACTGGCAAACCCCATAAATGGAGTAACATCCCTGCTAAATGAGGAGGAGGGAAAGAGACAGCGGATAAACGCCAGGAAAGTAAAGCGAGTTTTATGAAGTATTATAAATTGCGTGACAAACGGCAATGAGAAGTTTTAACGAAATTACTTCATCCCCTCTGCCTCTTCCATTTTACCACTCCCACTACCTATACCATCCTGTTAGTCCATTACTCTCCATTCAAAACACTCTGAACATCGCCTGTCAGATAGTCCGAACACCTATATGCAGAAATCGATACGAACCTTGCCGCTGCAACTCTTGTTTTACGTGTAATATGAACTCGCAATAGCACTACACTCCACTTTATAACAGAATAATTAAAATATGAAATCACAGAATATTCTAATCACAGCTCTTGCTTTGGTTCACTTCTCCAGCCATCCAGTTTCCACCCCACTCGTCCGGCAGTTCGAGGCGTTTTGAATGAGACCTAGCTCGGCGCCAATGCTGCTGGGTCTGAACATCTCTCGCACACCCACAGAGACCGAATACGCCTGCGCTGCCTGCAGGCACAGTGTATTCACGACACATCCCGCTTCTAATAGCGGAGATGATGTATTTTAAAATTTTATAAATACTGGTGTTTATACTTCAAAACTGGCTTCACGTAAGAGAACAGTTCAAAGGCGCAAAAGACACAAGGTACTGTTACACGCCATTCGTTACACAATAATGTAACGACTGGACTACATTTTGGGTCTCGGTTAACACTTCGATGAAAGCGAAATTAATGGAACGTGGTACATTAAGCGAAGATGACAGTGGAAACTGTGTGCCTCGCTCTTTCACTGTGAAACAACACGCCAGGTACCACAAATAAGCACTGCGAATGCTGACAATATCTGCCCCATGTGTATTTCTTACAGGCACATCATGGCTGTTTATCGCGGTCATAGCAAGGCTGTTGCGAAAAGTTCTACCTACGCTATTCTGGCGCCAGAGGAAAGAACATAAAACTGCAACTCCTATACCTTCACAGTAGTTATTTTGGCAAAAACATAAATATGTAAGAAACATGTCACAAATATAATAAAACAACGTTTATTTTTGTCACCAGATCTGCATTCGTATTAACTAATACATAAGCAAGCAAATATTTAACGTACTGTTTAAAATACAAAAAGTAAACTACTTCAGGTTGCTATTTTCGTGCTTTCAATTAGACGTTTCCATCACTAAGTGCAAATGAATTAATAGTAATTGCCACCACATAACCGGCCAATTCTCGTAGTCGTGAACACGAACTCCACTCAGGGAATACTGCGTCTGGTGGTCACAGGAAACGTTACGTGTGGTCTACCGACTAGATAACAAGGATAATCGTACTAGGTAGGTTATGCCACTTCAAGTTTATTACCGCAGTTATATTAATTTTTGTAAGTTCAATATTCACAATTAAAATATGTGTCCGTCACTGCTAGAATTTCATCAACAAAAATACACCTATTTGTTATCGTCCCTGTATTCCCTTTAACTCGCTCGCATGAGTGTCAGCCAAGAACTGTCTCCCAACCCAGTCTGGGCTAGCATCAAGGCCACATCCCTGATCCAGCATAAACAGCTGTCCGATTGATGTATGCCGAAAGCTTTAGAGGGTCAGAGCAACGATAAGGTCACAACCCTTAGCTAAGAGCAGGCCGAATCCCTCCGCGCGACAATCACTGTCATAAACTTTACAGCCACCACCTCGAAGTCTGCACCCTCCCTATGTACCAATATATTGTTATTATTATTATTATTATTATTATTATTATTATTATTATTATTATTGGTATTCAGCCCTTGGGCCGGTCTGGGCAGAGACCAGAGTTCAGTCAGGC
>JGI20166J26741_10215559_pt1 | contig 16866 bp, 11 predicted proteins | sample TergutCu122P5_FD_26741 | JGI IMG/M metagenome (IMG submission 26741)
CAAAAACTTTCCTTCACATTTTTTGGGCGCTACAGCAGAACTGCGAAAAGCGACTATTAGCTTCGTCTTGTCTGTTCGTCCGCCCGCCCGCACGGAATTCGGCTCCCAATTGACGGATTTTCATGAAATTTAATATTGGAGTATTTTTCGAAAATCTGTCGAGAAAGTTCAAGTTTCAATACAATCTGACAAGAATAACGGGTACTTTACATGGTAAAACGTGACAATGTACTTATGTTTTAACTATTTGTAAAAAAGGTGCCCGATGATGGTTATGAACCGAAACATGCAGCACACCATTTTATGGCATTAAAGTGTTGTGTTTGACAGTATACTTCGTATTTCGACACTGGACCAGGTTTGCATCCGAGTTCCTACAGTTTTCCCCTACGGCTTGACCCTTGTACCACTGTGCCATACTCATGCATCACCGTGCGACAGGCCTGACCAGACAGCACATTATCATAAAGTCGGGGGGGGATCTGTCTGACCGCTACGTGTGAGATCACACAGTGCACTGTGACCATCTGAATTGTATTACACTTGCCCAGGGTAATCTTATCGTGGCTTCTGAGGCAGTAGTTCCGTAACGAACTTCCGCGACACCGACTGACAGGGCTTTTGTTGTTTCTGTCACCCGTTTCAGGAACTGTAGACAGTGACACAAATTTGCCCACAAATCGCTCCCTCCACATCCTTTCTAATTCATCATCCACTGAACACCTAACCATTCGACGCTACGGCACCTCAGCCACTAACAACGTTAGAGACGCCACCAAAACAAACAGGCAACAAACTTAATAAACTGTTAGGTGCTCCAAGGAGGGCTCTGTAACATGGTGTCGCAGCTTGCAGGTGCTCTCGGTGAAAGGAACTGTGAATGTTATTTGCAGTGTTATATGGGTCAGGCAAACCCGCTCGAAAAGACTCGCTAAACACATGCAGTAAGAAAATGAAAGCATCGTATAGTCACATGTCACGTTACAACAGCAGCTTCTGCACAGTCGGCCTGCAAGTGTAGTTACGAGGAGTTAATCTGTAAAGTCAATTTTCGCAGAATGACAAAAGAAAGTGAAAGTACTTGTTCAGTCCAATGCAGCTCCGATATCCGAAATAGCACTTGCTTTGTGCGAGGGTACCCAGGCTTCGCCCGTTTATTCTTCTGTTAACAGCAGTACTCTGATGCAGATACATATGGGGCCGTTGTTGAAATGACACTGACAGGGGAAAACCGAAGCACTCGGAGGTAAATCCATCCCACTGCCACTCTGCCCACCATAACCTTACATGTAGTGGCCCGTGATCGAACCCGGGCCTCCGCGGTGAAGGTCGGCGATTAACCACCTCAGTTATGGCACGGCCCTTGAAGACTGAAATGAAGCTACGCTTTATATAAAGATACATTTCGTACCTCTCAGAAAACAAAGTGTGTTTCTATTACAACGGCCGATCAGTAGTGGTGTGTATATGGAAAAACATGTTTACTGTGAGAGCCATACATCACACACAAACACACTCTGTGGGCAAAACAGTTGTTAGTCGTATTCGCATACTCGCGAAAACTGCCTATTATTTCATCATGTCTGTCCACATGTATCAGCTCGGCTACCAATGGACGCATCTTCGTTAAATCTCATATTGGAGATTTCCATTAAAATCTGTCGGGACTCAAACTTTGGTCACAATCGGACATGGAGACCTAAGTAGGTTTTAATAGTGCCGGCAATATTAATACGCCACAAAAACGCTCTCTTCGAGTGAAATATCAGCCGTTAGGACAGCCGAGGAGGTATAAATATTGCGCGAACGCGGCACGTAACGTTAAAATGCCTAACATGCCAATGTTACACCTGGTGATAGATATACTAACTACAACGTTTTAAAAGGTTAGTAATCATGCGTCAGGCACAATAAAGATACAAAAAGGCGTGCCCCCCTTAAATTCGCCCTAGTCTTGGCCTCGTAAGCTTCAGGATCCGTTTTACTCCGAGAGAAAGAGCCTTATGTGCCCATTCGATAGGTGTCTGGGTGGGTTCTCACACTAATAGGGACGTACTGTACAAAACAGAAATTTCTGCTCCTGACGAAAATTGGACCCTCGCTCTTCGGCCCGACGGAGTTAATTGACTGAGCTCAACTCACCAATAAATACCCAAGATCCGGCTTTTTACAGCAGCAGACATAATAAATGGAAACGATACAGAAGGTTGTGTGTTGGTTGCGTTATGAGCTCTTCGTGCTCAGCTAAACTGTAGCTACAAGGTGCAATGGAATGGAAAAATTGATACTTTCAATAAATAAAAAAACCTGCATAATCAATTTTTACATTACTGACCCAAATCCAAGGAAATTCAATAAATATCTTTTTTAAATTCAAAATGTCCGTTACGAGCGGCCACTGTGATTACTCGACCCGGGCGCCGAACAACCCAGCTACGCCAAGTGGCGTGTGGCCGCTCTTCTCAACCACTCAACAGATTTCTGTGACATCTGGTTATGATATCTACACCAGTGGCAGGTCCCCACCCGGTGAACGACAGAGATTCCCAGGGTCTTAAGTCGGACTGTGATTTACAGATTCCGCAGTTTCAACTGAAGAACGAATGGGTGGGATGCGCGATACAATGCCACTAGATGTACGCAACAGGTTGCGCGACACGTTACTACTGGAGGTACGCGGCAGCTGAACGACACACTGCTGTTAAAAGTACGCGGAAGGTTGCGCGATACATTATAATTTATGTGTAACCGGTTGTTCGCACGGTAAATGTGGGTGAGGCATACACAATAACAGCGCGATGCATTCCAACTAGTAGGGAGTAGGTTGCTTGATACACTGGCACGAGAAGTATGCGGCAGTTGCGCGATAAATGTGATACAGCCGTCGAGAACTGGTGGCTGAGACAACAGGTCTCGCCGGTTCACGATCAGCTGAGTAGACAAACATCCGAGTAATACCCAAAGTCGCGAAAACCGGTGAATGGACAGACCACCGGAATCAGACATATCACCCTTCGGGCGCAAAGAGAGGTTGCGTGTCACTGCATTTCCTGCAATGACGAAAGCACACGGGTCAGACCTGTCACCTCCTGCTACTACGCTCGCGAACCCACGTCACTTCCATCACGGTACGTCAAACAGAGAAGACCCCCCCCCCCCCCCCCCCAAAAAAAACCAGACTAAAAAGGCTAAAGACACACTTCTAGCTTCCGGGGTGTAACACCGTGCAGGGAGGTAGCACCAACATTCCGGGAGAAAGTCATGTATGTCTACATCTGCGGAGCACGATAGCGCGTACACTGCGTCATATCCCAGACGACCACAGGTTTAATATTCACCACCATGCGACCCTCAAATATCATGTCGTGTTCTGGTGTATTAAACGACGCTTTGTAAACTGTGTGTGTGGAATGAAAAAAAAAAGATGGAGGATCTGTTTGACCCTTGAAGATGGAACCGATAGGTTGTTCCGAAAATTCGGCAACCTACTGCCAATCTATGCTTCGTAACATCCGAAAAAACTGAAGACGTCACACAGCGGCGGAAGCCTGAAACATCGCTAACACCTCATAATGACAAACGGCATGCGGAATCGAATTCGAAAGGATGTGCTCCAAATTGCCAATCATTACATTGCAGGAGTTAATATACCGCCCCCCTCCCCCCCCCCAAAATCTCGAATTTTCAGTCTGAGGTTCATGTAAGTAAAATAATTCAGTTATACTTCGTGCAAAACGTAAATGCAACGTAATCACGGACCAGCCGGTCAGTGACGTCTATTCTGGGGACCATGCGAAACTGTGAATTGTGAGTAGGTGGTACATACACTAACCATTGTTTTAAAGGGTTATCATAAGAGTAAAAACGATAATATTGAAACGCAATCGCGATTCAGAGCACAGAACGAACCAACTCTGTTTGTACGTTCTGAAGGCCCAGTTTACGATTCCAACACAATGCAGTCTGGCACAGCTTTAACCTAGCCTAGGCACGTAGCGCACAGTAAAGCAGTGTAACCTGCAATGCACTTACCTGCAACATCCTTCACCAACAACGGCACTTCGTTATCCCTTCTTCGAAGCTGCCTGGTCACTCTGAAACAGCTATGTTCCTTCGCAACACAACACAAAGTAACTCGCTGACCTCGAAACTGCATCACCACGTCACAATGTGTACATAATAGTCCGTTTCCAGAAATCTCCGACAAGTGCGGGAATTCCGATTTTGCCGCAGCATGATGACCTGTGCCCCGTTGTCAAAGTGTTCAGCAAGCCTTTGTCCGCGCAACTGCTACCTGCCTTCTATTAATGTTCCATTCCTTGCTACGACGTAAGGATGCGTGAACTGGCGATGTGGATGCTGTCAGTCACAGTACGTACTCCAACCTGCAGTACTGTTTCCGGACACATTCTTTGGAACTAACGGCACCTCTCTGTATACAGCGACCCATGCCTATTTGGACTCGGGCCCAGTACTGAAGTAACAATTCATGTGATACACACATTATAGTCACGCTTGTATATCTCGCACACACATTTACTGCTTACTGCTCTATGCGCAACACTGGTGCCACCTCTTCGACGCGAAAATCGCTAACAAGACACAGGCAATTCACCATTTACAGAATATTATCAGGAAGACAATAAAATCCAAAAATTAAAAAAGCGGCAAAAATCAGGGGTAAACCTCCTGTACAACAGGTATCGGGTCTCTTTCCCAGGGGTACAGCAGCTGGGGCGTGGCGTTGACTAGCGCCGAGATTAAAGAAAGAGCAGAGCTAGACATCTACTCCCCCTCTGGGCCTCCATGGCCTGTTATAGAGTGAACTTAGCCTTTTCAAAATCGGGGACAAATTAGTCCAGGACAAAAGTCTCATTTCGGGGAATGTCCCCGAAAATCAAGGACCTTATCTCCATGTGTAGTCTTAAAAATCTGTTGCCGATACATAATTACGTTAATGTATATTATCTTTCCTGATTAACTCTCAAGATTACAACATGTAAGGCCGGGTATTTTACCTCTTTTCCTGTTGTTTTGAGTCAGTGTGAAACTTGGTTTCTCACAATGAGGAAGGACATAGGCTGTGGGTGTTTGTGAACAGGGTACAGAGAAAGATATATGGGCCTAAGAACGGCGTTATGACAGGAGAGTGGAGAAGACTACATAACAAGAGGCTTTATGATCTGTACCCCTCAATAAATATTATTCAGGTGATTAAATCAAGCAGAATGAGATGGGGAGAGCATGAGGTGCGTAGGGGGAGGAAGGGTATACAGGGTTTTGGTGGGTAAACTTGAAGGAAAGACACCACTTGGGAGACCTAGACATAGATGGGGTAATATTAAAATGGATCTTCAACAAGTGGGACTGGTGGGATGGACTGGATTGATCTGGCCCAGGATAGGGACAAGTTGTGGGCTCTTGTAAATGTTGTAATGACCCTCTGGCTTCCATAAAATGAGAGGAATTTCTTGACTAGCTGAGGACCTGAGGCAACTGACTGCCAGCCTGAACCATGCCATGGTCTCTAAAGAACGAAAGTGCCCAATGCTCCCCAAACCCAACAACAGAACTGCTTTTTGGAAGGATCCCAGGCTTCACCCATTTGCCTCCTGGTACGAGCAATATAGAGATGAAGGCAAGTATGGAGTATTGGTGGAATGACACTGATGTGGGATGACCAAAGTACTCACAGAAAATCCTGTCCCAGTGTCACCTGTGGCCTGACCCTTGAATGCACCCAGGTCTCCATGATGTGAGGCCAGTGAATACCCACCAAACATGAAATTCAAGTAAATAGTATTTCAACATTCATTTCCTACCTCACAGGAAGCACAACGCCTCTCCATTACAAAGAGCAACTGTTATGTTGTTTGGTTCCTAGCAGGGCCAAGAAATTCTTCTCTTCTACAAAGTGTCCATACCAGCTCTGGGGTTCACCTGCTTTTATTCAATGGGTACCTGTGTCCCTTTCCCCAGGTTAAAACAGTCAGGGTGTGATGTTTACCACTCACATCCATCTAGTGCAGATGTTAAGAATGCGTGGGGCTGTACCTCCATCCCCCTCCCCCATGTTTCACCCACTGCATTAATTCATATTTATGTTAATTTTATGTGTCAGATCCATCTATAAACTGTGTTCAGACAGCTGAACAACTGATTGTTTTAAGAACTTTTTAACTAAAGAATTATTCTTGCAAGATTCTCTTCTAAATAACTATGTCCACCCCCCACCCCCCCCCAATACAAATAAGAATAAATGCCCATCAATGCTGTATCCTATGCTGGAATTATCAACAATTCCAGGCTCTAAAACAAGAAAATGAAAATATGTGTGTTTTCCTTGTTGTATTTAATGATATACAATTTATGTAAGTTACAGTGAGACTTTTTGTGAGCAAACACGTAGTTGGACAAGTCAGACTCTACTATCAAATCACGTCAAACCGTACAGCATGATGACATATTTTAATGTAAATGCCAGTGCTCTCTGGACAGGCTAAAGAGAACTCAATCAGGATAGCCATCCTCCAGCAAGCAATCATCATCCTAAGCCGTTAATGTTTAAGGATGATGGAATTCTATGCAAATATTTTAATACAAAAGGGATACAAGTTATACCTGTTAACCAAATGGACCATCAGACAAAAACAGTAATCCGAAGACAGGAGTAACAAAATTCTAAGCAACTGTTTTAACAGCACAAGAAGACAGTAGATGGATGAAATCACCATGCTGTCTGTGCATGTCTCATAAAACTTCTGATGAATGAACCAATTTTCACAAAACTTGGTACAAACATTACACAGCTGAAGGCCACTCAAACTCAACAATTTTATATTTCCTATGACCACTCATAAACTATGGTGGACATACGAATTGGTGAGGTAGGAGAGATGGTGCACGGGACTGTTACTGGATTCTGGAACACACAGATGTGTTTACAGGACTAATTAAACTGTGTTATATACGTTCGTTCGTTTGTTTGATTGTTTGTGCTTACACAGAAAGTGGCCCACTGGGAGAAATTTGCAGTAACTTAGTATGTATGCATAAACCAATAAGAACAACCAATTTTTGTGGATCTGTCCATCAATTGAAACTTTTAAAACATATTTCTGACACTGCATCTAGTTCCTACTCAGTCATGCCCCTTAGAAACAGCTAGTCTCAATCACTGTGCACCAAAAAAGTTGTAACCACAGTACATATAGTGTTAACAACCAATATCATCAGCAGAGACAAGAATAGAAAACTTTGAGGGATATTACACAAAACGAACACAGAACGGTCAGCCACATTACATCACACTGCCTTCTAACTTTTGTACCTCCTCACTGATGAGCAGAACAAAATCAAGGTTTGGGACACACAAGCAATGTGGGTTGATTTTCTACACGTATTAACATGGAGCTGTCTCTGCACATGCCTTCCTGGCATGCAAAGTGATAACTTGCTCTAAAAAGCTGCAACTCATTCCCATATGTCAACAATTTAAAGACCATAGTGTCGAGAAACGTTAAAGGATTATATAGGACTACATTACTTTATACTTACCAGAGGACTATAACTTTTACTACAATGGGTACTGGTTCTTTCCCAGGGGTAAAGGCGGCCGGGGCGTCACGTTGACCACCCACCCCCATCTAGTGCCAAGGTCATGAAAGAGTAGAGGTATACCTCTACTCCCCCTCTGGGCCCGTGTGGCCTGCTACAGGGCGAAACCTTACCGTACCTTACCTTGTAACTTTTATTAGTACATATGGTCATTTTCTTCAAATGACATAACTTGCATACAGATGGTCTTGCTACTACCTAATCACATTAATACTACTGCTGCTGCCAACATATTATTTACTGTCAGCATAATCTCCTTAATTACTTAACCCACACTGGAATTACCTGCATACAGGGCACATGGCATGCATGTGGGAAGAAATGCATGCAAGGTTTTGGACGGAAAATCTGAAGGAAAGATGCCACTTGGAAGATCTAGGCAAACACTGGTGTTAATATTAACACTCAACAGACAAATGGGCAATGTTGTGCCATCAAATGTACATCCATTTTGAATGAAAGAGAATACACAGTCCCACAATGGGCACTTAAATTGATTAGTGCTCCAGCTGCAGCAGAAATCTGGAGTTTAAAGGGCTGTATACTGAATGTTAAGGTGAATCTTAAATAAACTGGATAAAATGGCAAGGAATGACTACATGTGGCTCAAAACAGGGACAAATAGCAAACTCTCATGAAAATGGTCATGAACTTTCAAGTTCTGTAACAGACAGCATAGCAGCAGACATATCAGGTCCGTGTCAGAAGTCAGTCAAACTAAACTGTAATTTCTCATTAACTGTGACATAAATATCACTCATTCTTCCACCAGGGGTTCAATATTTTACCACTCAGATGTTTAGAAGTTGGCTTTTGGAGTTGTGGTAAGTAATATCAGTCCCTGCTTGTGGCATACAGAAAATGGCAAACTACTTCCAACAAAATAAACATGAACATTATATGTCACAACAATCATTATCCTTTTCAAATTCAATTTTTTGGCCACTGTCTTATGTCTGGTCTACACATGTTAAGGACAAACTTGACAACAGACAGTAATCTTGTGCACTTGTCACATGTAAAAGCCACAGCAAGGTGACCAAAAATACTGATCCACCTTATTCTGGGAACCAATATATTTATGAGGCTATCAGAGTTTCAAGAACTTCTTGACCTCTGCCTTCCAGAGGCTGTCAGCTTCTCTTTGGCATTAACAACCCCAGTGCGATGCTCATAAAACCAAAAGATGACAAAAAGCCATCATCAAGAACTTGTCACTTACAGCACATTCTTGTACATCCCTAAGTTGATACATGTACCTGTCTCCGCTCACCCATTAAAAAACAGTTTTGTGTATCAGAATGTTCCTTCCCCACCCCTTAAATCAACAAAATCAAATCCAGTGTCAAAGAGTTAAAAGAAATATTTCTTCCTTAATGGAAAATACTGGCACAACTAGCAGTCAGTGGTATTTATATACACGAGTTTCACTGATAAAACAAAGGGTCCTTACTTCTGAGAACATTCAAGCAAATTACAGAAACCTGACAGTCTTCATTACTGGCCCGCACTAAAGAATGAGATAAAACTGTGCATCCTACCTGCTCTCTATCTTGAAGATGCTCAAAATATTCAATGGACTGGTTATTGATAGTGATCAAGCCAGTTCCTGGTGATCTGACTGTAACTTCACCACGAGCAGTTTTCCTTAAGCATTCTGAAAAATATAATACAACTATGCATGTGTTTGGTTCTTCAGAATTATTCATTCTGTTACCATTAATTTAAAACAGAACAGGAAAATTACACCTTTTTCTTATGATTCTTTATACATGGTAATTTCATATTGTAATGTCAAGAAAATATAAAGTTGTCCCTGTCCATGCCATGAGACCACATAGGGAGTGCGCCACTCATTCTTAATGTCAGTACTGGCAAAAGTGAGTGGCCAACTTCATGCTCTGGACACTTTACCCCCTGGAAGGAAACACGGTACCATTGAATAGGAGGTAGGGTGGGTCCCACAGCCACTCTTGATGTTTTGGAGAACAGAAAAACTCTTGCACCTGCAGAATTCAAACCCTGTACTACCCAGGTCATGGCCTAGTTGTTATACCAACTATGCCTTCTGGCTGCCATTTTAACATTACTTTAGAACTAAAAGCTACTCATCACTTTCTGAGACACACTGAAAAACTGTACCCACCTTTTGTTGTTACATATGCTCTCCCATCAGCATCATACTGAGGCTGGAACAAACAGAAACTGAAAGTTACACATCAGCCACTAAAGAACAAACTTTTCTTTAGCAACAGGCTATATAAGAGAACACTACAGGCTATATAAGAGAACACTAAATAAATAAAAATATATAAGGGAACAGTGAAGCAAGTTATGTTTTGTTCAAAGTGACTAAAGTGTGGATATAAACAAACATTTAGTGATTACATGTTGGCATCTCATTGGTTACCAGCTAGGGATTTGTTTGTGGTTGTTAACTTCTTTCTCCCTTGGGAGTTTTACTTTGCTGTTAGGCTCTGGCTTTATGGACAAGAATCCTTGCCGTATAAGTTTCTTCCTTCTGCATTCTCAGAGTACACTAAACACTAAGAAGATGCAAGATTTTAAATTCTCACAGAAGTGCTGCTTAAACCTCAGGTCGTCTGGGATACAACACTGTGTCAATGTGCATGTGGTTAACAACATTAGGATAATCAAACAGTCCAAGAATAGTTATTCTTGGACTGTTTCACCCTGAACACAAAAGCATCACAACCCCTTAAAACATTAGGAACCATATGCCTAACATGTAATATCCCAGAAGATGTGGGACTTGGATGCATTTGGTATGAGTTCCCAAATTTGGCCTGGCAAATGGGAACAACCCAACACTGACACTTACCCTCTCAGTCAAGCAGAGAGTAAGTTTACAGTTATGGGGCAATACAAATATTCCGTCATCCTCTTCCCATTATCCATAAACTACTGTTGGAACACTTGTAATTTATCTTTAGATGTTAGGCAAGAGGGGCCTGGGGTAGTGTAGTGGTTAAGGCACTGCGCTACTAGTCGGGAGGTCCTGGAATCGATTCCTGGTGGTGTCACTGGGGATTTTTCCGTGGCTCCTGACGGAACCATGTGCCCTGGGGTCGACTCAGCCTCTGAAAATGAGTACCAGGGATTTCTCCTGCAGTGAAGGTGGCCAGTGCGTAAAGCTGACAACCTACCACCCTTGTAGTGCCGAATGTCAAGAAAATCCAGGGCCTTAACCTATCCGGAACCCCTCGGGCCACCTTGGCCTGAAGCGAGATGACCTTTACCCTATTAGGCAAGAATATTCATATATGCAAATTTGATTTGATATCATTAGTATCATTGTCTGGCACACCTTATCCTTTCAGTCATTTTGTGGAGGAAGCCAATTTACAGGACTAATGCGGTTTGAGTGATATGAAATAAGCAAAGAAAAACCATTAAGATGATCTATGTTTCTGTTGATAATGTGAAGTATATTTCGTCTGATTTATTACGAGTCAATGGGTGCTGCTAAATGGTTACATGTTCTGATGACATGCAATAAAAACAGCAAAGATCACTGCGTTCTTTAGCGTTTTCACAGCACAACACAAATTTGTTAAATAGCAGTCATTTATACATTCCAAAAAATTGGTATACACCACTTATATCCAATTTAACACATTGATTTGAACACTGTACCCTACAGTAACACTTATTCATTTCTAATTAGCGAATTGAGTCTGTAAATACTGGTCGAAATGAGGAGAGTTGCAAACACGCACCTTGCCTCTAGGAAAACTGAAACACCTGTGCATCGTTCGCTATGGTAAGTAAAGTTGGTTCCCTTGCGCTTTTCTTTTGGTCGTGAAGGACTTGCAAGTCCTTCACTACCAAAAGAAAAGTGCACACCTCAACACGTTAGAACACTACCATATCCACGCCCAATTCACTACTAATAATCATTTAAACAACAACCAGAACTTCCCCAACCCAATCTTTGATGCCATCCTAAAGACCCACCAGCAGTAAAACCATCCCCCCCCCCCATCTCCACCCTGACCCTCCTCCATTCAGTCAAGCACCTCTACACCCCCAACCCTAAAGCAATGTCCACCCAACCACACAACACTGGTTATCATAGAGTTGACACGATTGTAGCAAAGAGGTGCTACATTTACAAACTGACAAAGTGCTACGCAGCCACCTACATCATCCACACAGTGTAAATAAAGTGCGCAAACAAAACACCACCAGACAAGACCTGCTAAAGTGGATACCCACGACATTTACACAGTGCCATTCATACAGCTACAGAACATCAACCAACAGGTACTAAGTGATACACAGTGTCCTACACCAATTATACAGTGCGGATACAGTGTGCACAACGCCATCAAGGCTAGCTAGAGTCTAGCAAATATGTCAGTGCAACACAACACTTGGTCACCTATAATACGCAATATCCCAGCATCCCCCCCACACAGCATGAGACACAGGATTCCAACCTCCACACCTGCTGAAGACCACACCTACTACATGTAAGTACACAACTACTACCCACCCTGAGGATATTTCCCCTTATAAGATCTCATAGAGGGTGCGGCAGAAATAGTGAAGCATTTTAAAATTTTAGTTACGTGCTTCTCTGCTAGGGTATCGCGGAGTGCAGGTATTTGAACATAAGCAGTGACGTTCAGATTTAGTCAACATGGAGCACTGGGAAGTAAGAGAACATGTGTGTGGTGTGGAACTATTCATTCGGATGGGGTCAATTACAGAGACTCAGCGTGGATTTCACCGTGAACGGAATCAACAGGAAGCCCCATCTCCAAATGCAATCCATTGATGGGTAAGGCAGTGGTGTGAAGAAGGCTCTGTCACGTTAAAAAGCCACCTGGTCGGCCGTCCTCAGTTCGCACACCTGACAACACTGCCCGAGTGCTGGCGTCCATTATGCTCAAGTCTTACACATGTCTGAAAGGAGTGTACAGCGCATCCTGCATAGTGACCTGAGTCTTCACCCATACAAGTTGCAAGTAGTAGTGCTTTAAATAATCGGGACAGAGAGATGCGCTTGCAATTTTGTCATCAGTTTGTGGGAATAGTGACTGAAAATCCAGACCTGCCGAACAAACTTCTGATGAGTGATGAGGCACATTTTCATTTGCATGGCACAGTTAATAAGCAGAACTTTCGATATTGGTCAGCTGCAAATCCTCACGAACTTCATCAACGCCCCACTTATGACGTAAAAGTTACTGTATGGTGTGCTGTTTGATCCAGAGGAGTCACTAAACCCCACTTCTTTGAGGATGAAGACGGAAAAGCTATCACAGTCACATCGCAACATTACACAGAGATGATCAATGAATTTCTGTCCCCGAATCTTCCACCAAACAACGGTACCTTGTGGTTTCAACAAGATGGTACTATGGACCACACGGTAGTGATTAGCATCGCTGCGCTTCGCCATTCGTTTTTGCAGCGGGTGATTTCTCGTTTCGGATGTGCCATGGCCTCATTCACCTGACCTATCAGCTCCAGACTTTTTTATGTGGGGTTATTTGAAAAGTAAAGTGTACAGTAATCGCCCAACAGACTTACATGCACTCAAAGAAAACATACGGGAAGAAATCGCCAAACTTTCAGAAGAAACACTTGTTCATGCAAGGGACAATTTTTTGAACACTATTTTTGCTGAATTGATATTATTTATTTTTGATTTGCTTAATTTGATTTATGTGATTAACTTGAGTTTGTTTTTGCATTTCCATTAATGTTAATCTATGCTTTGACTATGTTATTAGCATTGAATCTTAGGTAGCTCACGCCCCACAGTTAGTGAACTAGAACTTTTCCACTACCAGTTGTGTCAGAGCAGCAGCTCTGGAAATTTCCACTTTAGCACGCATATGCAGGCAGCTTCTTTGTTCTGGATTAACCCACATTTGCATGCGTGACCTACTTACAGGCTAGCTAGGCTTAAGCCAATCAAATTCTGAGATTTATGTCACGTGCTCTCTTTGTCTCAGAGAGAGCGTCACATGCCTGTAGCCAAACCTACGTTACACTAATTCAAGCCACCAGTCTGCACAGATGTGTTGCCGCCCGCTCGCGCATTTTCTTTGTCTTCCTTGTGCACCAAGCACAAAGGTTTTGAATGTGTCAATCGAGACACATGCGGGTTCTATGAATGTGTCAATCGAGACACACGCAGGTTCTACCCCACATATTTGAATGTGTCAATCGAGACACACGCGGGTTCTACCCCACATATTTGAATGTGTCAATCGAGACACATGCGGGTTTGACCCCACATATATGATTGTGTCCCCACGAGACACATGCAGGTTCTACCCCACCCTCTCATTGTGTTCCTCCGCAACACAATACATCGTATCACACAGATACAAGCGAGTGCGACATCTACACTATGTGAAGTGCAAGTGGTTTCTTCATTGTGAGTGAAGTAGTGTCAACTCACGTAAGTACAGTGATTAAGATAAATCGCCAGAACAGTGAACAGTGTTAAATTTATTACAAACAGCTACCAGAGAAAATTTCATTTGTTTTGTCCACTTATTTAAATTAAATGTACTAGAATCAGCGCTAATAAATATTATTTATGTACCAATCATGCGTACACACTTCAAGCCGTCATGCGCAGCTTAACTCGTGTGCACCTGTGCATTGAGGAGGGTGGTGGCCACCTAAAACACATTGTACACAAAAAGTGAAACTATGTAAAAAAAAGTTCAGCACCATAGTAAATTGTGATATGCTAAAGTTGGTATCAATTACTTTCAGTAAAATGTTATTCTTATTTATAATTAGTTCACTATTTCTGCCGCACCCTGTATTTATATACAGGTAACTCATTATCCTATACGTTTTCTTACCCAGCAGAAAGGACATGATCCTCCGAGCCCTGGAGCACATACCCACCAGCCTACAGATTACATCCACCAAAGAAGCCAACCCAGACACAGCAACTCCCAGTCTACTACAACAACCAGTTCGCATGACCATAGTCTCACATATATTATTCTAATCTGTAAATTCAATATATGTTAAGGTGCTCGAGATCTTGACATCTAACGATGCATACTTGCATACTGTATTAGTTTGTCTACTTTAGTGATACAACCTGACGATAGCCTCTACGAAGGCCGAAACATGTAGTTGTTGATAGCTACCCACTATCACTAGCTATAATAAATAATTAGTTGTGTTTATGACTGTTTTCACACTCACTGTTAATTTGTGATTTACACAATGGAGATGTCACACATAAAAAAACACACACAGCAGAAGATTTTGTGCACCTGTTGTGTATATATCTGGTGCATGTAAGGTTAGTTTTATAAGTTGGCATCTGGTACAAAGTCAAAGACCAGTGAAGTACAAGGTTTGTTCAAAAAGTATCCGGATTGACCACAGTACATGAAGTAGATAAAGCTTACGGGGTTTTAACCCTAATTGTCTTCAACACAGTTCCCTTCTGCAGCTACACACTTCGCCCAACATTGCTGCCACTGTTGGAAACATTTTGCAAACTCCTCTTTCGGGATGTCTAATAGTGTCTTCGTCGAATTTTGTTTGATGTCCTCCGTTGCCTCAAATTGGTGTCTTTTCAGAACTTTCTTAAGCCTTGGGAATAGGAAAAAGTCACATGGGGCGTGATATGGTGAGTATGGTGGCTGCTGCAACTGAGCGGTGCCGTTTGGCCAAAAACTGCTGCACAAGGTGTGAAGTGTGTGTGGGCGCACTGTCGTGGTGCAGGATCCAGTCGCCATCCCGCCATGTCTTTTCGGCGAACTGATTCACACAAATGTCGCAAGACCTCCAGGTAGAATTCCTTGTTAATTATTTGCCCGTCGGGAGCGTACTCGTCATGTATGATACCCTCAGAATCAAAAAACGCCAGTAACATGACCTTTGTTTTGCTTCGCACCTGGTGCCCCTTCTTTGGTTGCGGAGCCGAGGGACCCTTCCACTGTGACGATTGCTGTTTTGTCTCCGGGTCGTACCCGTAGACCCAAGACTCGTCACCTATCATGATGTTCTTAAGAAACTGCACGTCTTCATATGAACGCTCCAACAAATCACCGGCGATTGTCTGACGATGCTCACGTTGGTCACCTGTTAGCAAACGTGGCACAAACTTCGCGCACACAGGTTTCATGTGCAGATCGTTGGTTAAAATTGCATCGCATGAGCCCACGGAGATCTCACAGTCACCCACTATCTCTCATACTGTCAATCTCCTGTTATTGCGAATGATTGTTCTAACTTTAGCAATCATTTCCTCGTTTCTTGATGTTGACGGTTGTCCCGAGTGGGGGTTGCTTTTAACAGAGGTTCTACCCTCTTTAAATCGATGGAACCAGTCAAACACTTGTGTACGACCCATTGCATCTTCACCATATGCTTGCTGCAATAATTGATACATTTCCGTTGCGGTTTTTCTGATTTTAAAACAAAACTTGATGCAAATGCATTGTTTGGTACTTTCACACATCATAAAAATCACTATGACATAAACGCACGTGTTACTTCCACAACCTACTACAGCCAAATGAGCAAATGCAGCCACTTGCAACTTCTGTCATGAGTTGCTACGACATGTATGAACATGTCAAGACTGGTTGCAAACCATCCCACCCAGTGAATAACCATTACAATTCCAATCCGGATACTTTTTGAACAAACCTCATATAACATCTGTCCCAATACCCACCCATATTTTGAAATCTTAAAGAAAATGTATACTTTGCATGCAAACAATGTAGACAGTTTACTGAAGTTTTGACATACAGTACATAATCATCAATGCAATAAATAATTCCAAAAACTCTTCACAAATATTTTTTACACATTAAGTCCTCAAATTCACTGAAAAAGTCTAAAGACAATAACGCATACTAAAGTGAAAGGCAAATTTCACTAAAATTACCGAATAACACACTTGTCAATGATGTCACAACATGTAAGAAAATAAGCTGATTTCAGTACATGAAGACTACCATTTTCTGTGTCACATGACTGAAACATATCCATCAGCTTCTAAGTTATGACACTGCAGAAAAAACCTTAAATCTCACCAATTTCAATTAACCCATTGGCATTCTGTTTTTTAAACATGGCGTCCCGTTTTTTAAAGATGGCGCACCCATAAACACTAATTTTGCACATTTATATTTTATTTATGCAAATTAATTTTTATTGACTTCAATACATACCCCTGTTGTGCTGTGATGTTGGGTTGGTTTCTGAAGTGCTTATTTATAA
>JGI20166J26741_10216670_pt1 | contig 16863 bp, 11 predicted proteins | sample TergutCu122P5_FD_26741 | JGI IMG/M metagenome (IMG submission 26741)
CTATTTAATTAGTAACTTTGACAGCTTAGAAGCCGCCCCTTCAAATCTACCGCCCTAGGCAGCTGCCTAGTCTGCCTAGGCCTAAATTCGCCCCTGGTGTAGGCCTGAAATTTTATGTCATAAAGTGTAATATAATTTCGAAAGACTTTTGTTAAGACCTTTTTTTGTATATAGCAACAATATGAGGGCTGTACAAAATCCTCATTGTCTGTAAGCACTCTCTACTATCCAAGCGAAATTTGGACAATCCCCAAGGAGATGGATATGACCCTTTGGGCCTTTGATGGAACATACTTAGAATATCTGGGCCAGTGCAGAAAGGGACAGTGGAGAAAGCATTGTAATAATGACATTTATGGTTTATGTAAGGATATGGATGTGGAAACACATGTTAAACTCAGAAGACTGGAATGGGCTGGACACATCTGCCAGATGGATGAATCAAGAATGCCAAGGAATATGGTAGAAAGAAAGATATATGTGGTAGCTAAGCAGTAGGGAAGCCAAAAGACAGGTAGATGGACGTGGTATCCAGAGATGCCAGAGACCACAACATAGAAAAGATTATTATAGGACCAGAAAGTATGGGGAAGAAAATTCAGGGGGCTAAGCTCCAAAATTGGGCTATCATATTCTAGTGGTACTGGTGGTGGTGGTGGTAATCATAGTATTCTGAGTTACAGATGACACTGTTAAATAAACTACAAATAAATATATTTTCGCCTAAATTTTGCTGTCCACTGGAAACCCGTTTAATATTTGTGAACTGTCAGTTTAGAATATCTGTGAACAACTATCATAACTCAGGTTTTTTTGAGGATTTTTTTCATTTCCACCAGGCAAATGCAGAGAGAGTACCTCTAATTAGGCTTTCTTCCTCATCTTTCCACTTCAATATTCACTCATCATTCTCTTTCTCCATATTATGATATTCACTGTGTATTTTTTCAGAGCCTACCTACCAACACTTTCTTTATTTATTAGGTGTTTACTGATGGAATTACCAACAAGCTGCTTGGTTGTTTCCATGAAGATTTTCCAGAAGATATAGTGCTTGTCAGAGTGTATGGGCACAAGACAGACCTTCTCATTGACCGGAATGCTGAAACTCGTAACATCCAGGTTTGTATCTTTCTTACCTAATATTTTTCACCAGCGTTATTTTTAATGTTTCTTGCCTGGAACTGGGAGAGTGAATAGTCCAGGATGATAATACATGTACCTCCTTGTGATAGTAATGCTCCAACATATATTGGAATAAAGTATGTTGTTGATTGTCATGTAACTGTACAACTTCAAGACTTGAAAGACATGATTATACCTTGTTGTCTCTTTACATTGTTATTTATACCATGCATTTTATTACACATTTTTCTAAAGATTTTGAGAATATGCACCATACACTTAATGATTTTAAGTTCTCACAAAATCAGTCCATATTCCGACATGTTTCATTGGTGGTCACAAACTGTTTTAACAGCGGTGTTTTGGCTTACAAGGTGAATTCCTTGTTGATGGTAGTGGCCACCACTGAAACATGTCGCAGTATGGACTGATTGTGTGAGAACTTTAGCATCATTAAGTGTGTGTTGCATATTGTTGGAAATCTGTAGACACATACTTGTTGCTTCTGTCTGTTTGCAGTATGGCTCAAAGTCAAATCTGCTATTATATTTAGATACCCTGTGCCAGACTTCTTTAAAATATGTCTGATATGAGTCAAGTTGCATTGTACTAACATGCATGTCTGCTGCAATTAGAGTACATTCCAGTTCTGCTTAGTCATGGTTAATGTAATGGTGTTGACCAGACTGATGCTGGATAACATGGAATACCACTTTCCATAGAAGCATAAATATGTTTGAGGTATTAGGCAATTATTTAGTATGCTGAAGAGAACACAAGATTACAAATAGTTGATCTAAATAACCAGCTCTTAGGCCTTATTAACGGACCAAAGTGACTATGTGTAGCTTCTCCTTTTTGCTTTAGTATCGAAAAACATCCAATTTCTGAAATATTCTGTTCAGAATACCAGGTGATGAATAAAGTCCAGAAATCTGGAAACCCAAGTGTAATATACCATTTTCATCACCCTCTAATTGAGATTTCTGCCACATCTGAATATGTGTTAAGTTGCTCTTAATATATTGGAGACTAATGCCACAAATGAGGTGGACGTTTTATGTTACTCTTTGTGTGTGGTCTACACATGAAGCATTGTCTTTTAAGTAAATGCAACCATGATGTTGTCAGTACATTGAAATATAATTAACTCTGATGTCTCTTGGTGCAACATTAACTGTTTAACTACACTTAATGAATGTGGTCATATTGGGAGAAGACGTTCCATTGTGGTATGTAACACTGTAGTAACAAATACAGTCAGTCAAACACAAGAACACAACAGTTGTTTTGTTGTGTTGTTATGTTTGACTGACTCTATTTGTGAATGTGGTCATCTTGAGAGGTGAGCAGAATACTGTGGTGCCTACACAGATGGGTTACATCATTTTCTATGGCTCTCATTACATTTTGAATTCTCATGTGGATTGTCATGAGTGTCGTTAGAAAAATATAAATGAAACTCCAATGAGATGCCAGTTTAATTCTTGAATTGTAGCCATTGATAGTTAAACTCAGATATAAACATTCCTTTAAAATTCTTTCTTAAATATTATTACAGTTACAAGTACATAGTATAGACATAAATCAGGATGTGTACAATTGAAATAATGTTCCTTTACTTATCATTACCACCACCACCACCACTATCACCATCATCATCATTTTTTCCTCCTCTTACTCTGCCTCCTTCTCTTCTTAGCATTGTCTTCATTTTATAAAGGTTGATGGACAAAATATCTCAGTTCTCTTTTGTATTCCCACAGTCTTTCTTTTTCAATTCTGTGCCAGATCTTTCCTGTTTTCTTGGTGTCTTTTAATAAGTGGCTGAACCATCTCGTTTGAAATCATCCCACTGGTCTCTTTCCTTTAAAATGTAATTCTAATACCTGTCACAGTATCCTAGGCCTGTCCATTTTACATGTCCATGATGACAGCTCATCTAACAGGGCCACAACTCACACTAAAATTTGACAGAAAAAATGTTTGAACTTTCATACTTTGTACATAAATGCATGCATACTGGCTACGAATGTGACTAGTAGTCAAAAGCAATTGGAGTTGTGGCCCTCTTGCTGTAGGAATGACATTAAACATACTAAATATGATATTCATACTGTGTTTCATAAGAGGTATTAAAGTTAGTAGATATAAACACACACACGAAAGCGTCAACATGCAAGAAACAAAAGGCAGCATTTCTTCAACTGTAATTTTGGAGGTGATATATTTGTGATGTGGATGCCTGCAGCTACTGCATAATGCTGGCTATGCTCCCCGCCTGTATGCTACATTCTGCAATGGGTTAGCATATGAGTTTGTTCCGGGAGTGATCCTCGACACTACATCATGCAGGGATCCTGATGTATTCCCACTGGTGGCCCGTATGATGGCCCTTGTACACAGAGTGGACAGCACAGATGATGTACCGAAAGAGCCAAGTATCTGGCTCAAGATCCAACAATTTCTGGCCATTATGCCACAGAGGTTCAAGGAAGCTGAGAAGCAGGCCAGGTACCAGTAGTTTTCAGTAGAATTGATGTATATGTAGCTCAGTATAATTGTCATACCACTGTATGTTACTTCTACCAGACATCATGCTGCTGTTGTTAGTACTTCTTATTTTTGAGATCCTGTATTCTAGTTGTGACTGCAAGATCATGCTGCTAATGCTTATTGTTATTTTTATGAGTAATACTGCTCTTGTGGTCCCTGCCTCCAAATTTATTGTTTGTGATCATCCTGTTAATGCTGCATAACCTGTGCAATTGATAAAGTGATGCTAAAGAAAACAAGAAGCAAACAAAATCATGCCTATCATTTTGAAATTGCTGTCTTACATGTTTGGCACATCACAGTTGTGTGAATTTTTGTTGTGGGAGCAACATCCTTAAAAATGTGAATAGATATTTTTAATTTACTGCCCAGGTGATTTTGATCTAAAATATGATTGCAACATGGTGGTAACCTTAATGGTGACAAGTGGCAGTGTTAATTGGGTTCCTTGTCAACACAGGAGTGACAAGATGGAGGGAAAGAGCAAATAATTAAGAAGAACTGACACCTGTTGTACATGAGACGAAGGTTCTCAGAGGACAAGAGCCAAGGAGTAAGAGACCTTGCCACCTAGTTCACATTGTTTGGCTGTATGTCTGTCTGTGTCCACAGCACAAGACATTTCTTTGACCCATCCATTAATGCAAAGCTTCTGAAGCCATACAGTGGCAGATGACAATGTAGGTGCCATCATATTGCAGGATTAATATAAGATATCATCACTGCATCCAAAATACAATCTTGAATGTCAGCTTTAATGCCACCTTATTGACTGATTCTGTTGTTCATATAATTCAGTAAATGTGATATATATATATATATGTATAAGAAACCTTGAAATTTTCACCATATGTGGTGCATCTAAAACAGGGGTGGGTAAAAGCTGACCTTCGGGCCTGATCTGGGCCCTTGTTACTTTCAGACTGGCCCCATGGAAATGTAACAACTTTACAAGGTGATTTGGAATTGTGTATCTTCTTAGTGCACATACACTATAAACATAATTTAAGAAGCAACAGCACCCATTCTTTGTCCGACATTATGGCTCTTTACCTTGTCATTATCAAAATATACCATAGCTAAACCTTTAAACAAGGAATAACTCCAAATTAAGGAATTTCTGCACACTTATGTGTATTTAAACAAGAAATTAGTCTTGAGGATTTTAACCCACGCAAAAGTTCTAATACCATTTCTCATATTTTTTACAGAGCCTTTGTTTGAACAACCTTGATGTATTTCCAAATGTATGCAATGCATAATTAAAAGTTAAATGTAATGGAACATATTTATGTTAATTCAAAATAAAAGATAAGCCTAATAAGTCATTTTGAAGCATAGTGTAATTTGATTTGAATATCAGTGGTCCGAAGTGAATTTTTATAGTCACATGTTTTCACTGTGAACTATAATTTCAATTTGAGTTCTCTTTTCGGGCCATTGTTGTATATGGAGGTTTTGTAAATACAGTTAACTAGCAGCAGTAACAATATAACGTTTAAGCAACTCCCTATTTTTCTTGATGAAGCAGTATTAGCATATTTAATCAAGAAGTTTGTGTATATAAAATCTGCCATTAGAGAAAGTTTAAGAAAATCCCCTAGAAAATGTTAGCAGAGCGTCAAACCTGCACAGCACAGTGTGAGAACCACTGCTGTACTGCAATCTTGTCTGCTAAGAGTTTGGTAACCAAATGTGTGGTAAATTGTATGAACTTTTGGGTGTTCTCTATTTGGCCCATTATGCTATGAAGGAAACCAGCAGGAAAATTACATTTGGTATACATTAGAGTTTTAATTGTACATGTGGGCCCAGCAGGCAGTTGTTTGGAAGAAAGAAAGTGTGTAATAAATGAATGAATTATTGAATAATAGATGCCTATTAACCAGCATAAAAAGGACATATATAAATTATTAAGGAAGTATGTGTTTATTTAAGAATATATGATGCTAGTTCATAAATAAACAAATGAAAGTTGTTGAATGTTATAATGGATAAAATCAAGTATTAAATAAACTCTTACTTTGATCACTCTAGAACTGCCTTAAATTATTATTTAACTTGCAATTTTTGCAGGTTCTTAGAGCTGATCCCTCCAAAGAGCAGACTGGAGGAAGAGTACGCAATGCTGAAAACTGAGCTCAGCAGTGTGGGCAGTCCAATTGTTTTCTGCCACAATGATCTGCTGCTGGCCAATGTCATCTACAATGCTGAGAAGAAAACTGTCACTTTTATCGATTATGAGTATTCCAATTACAACTATCAGGCCTTTGATATTGGCAACCATTTTGCTGAATTTGCTGGTAAGATTCTGTAGTCCTGTCCACTATAATTGGTGTAGGAAATGTACTATTTTCCAGGTTGTCATTTAATTCCTATGATTGCTAGGAATGAAATTACTTGAACTGCTGTTGGCATATTTAATAAAGGTACAAATAAAGATTATGCAGATTATGTTTGGAATTATTTCCTTCATTGTCTTTGTCCACTGTCTTATGTTAAATACTAATACAACAAATTAATACAACACCATGTACTGAGGCAGGATTATTTGCTGACCTCTGCCTGAAAATGTGGTTAGACCTACTCAGTTTTGCCCAACTGGCAAAGCTTTTCTCAAACCCTGGTCCCAGTGATTGGGAGGAGCTTTGCTTATTTGGTACAAATGAGTAGGTGTTAACTTTATATATAAAGTTGAGGAAGGGGGCTAATGATATCCCCATAATGGAATGTCTTATTAATTTTTATTATTTTTAACACAAGACAATGGACAAAATCATGAAGTAAGTGATTATAAATATGATATAACATTGTTAGAATCTTAGAGAAAGGAAAGTAGCCATTTTCTAGGACGGGTCTCTATGCAGTGTGGTTGGAGGAAGTTTCCTTCTACCAAACTACATGACATAACATTCCAGAAGTCAGCAATCTTCTTAGTCTCCAATTTTGGAACATCAGATCTTGCATGCAGAACATGATAATTGGGTGTATACAAATAACTGCATGGAGTAGAGTCCTTCTTGAGAAGCTGATAGTTCCTCAGGTAATCTCAAACATTTCCTGATTTTTGTGGAACCTGAAGCTTCATTACCAGGTTCACAAGCTCCTGCCACCATTCTCTGCCCTGAGCCACACAAATGTAATTCACACCCACTCATCCTGTTTCTTTAACATGCATTCTAATATTACCCTATCTATGTCTAGGTCTTGGTCGCTCACATTGAGGGAGGAACAATGGCTGAGGGTGTTTGAGAATAGGGTGTTGAGGAGAATTTTTGGGCCTAAGAGGGACAAGATAACAAGGGAGTGGAGAAAACTACATAATGAGGAGTTTTATGATCTGTACTCTTCACCCAATTATTGTTCGGTGATAAAATCGAGAAGATGAGATGGGTGGGCCTTTAGTGTGTATGGGGGAAAGGAGAGACATATACAGGGTTTTGGTGGGGAAAGCTGAGGGAAAGAGACCATTTGGAAGACCTAGGCATAGATGTGAGGATGATATTAAGATGGATCTTCAGGAAGTGCAATGCGGCAGGTATGGGCTGAATCGAGCTGGCTCAGGATAGTGACAGGTTGTGGGCACTTGCGAATTCAGGGACTTTCTTGACTAGCTGAAAACCGGTTAGCTTCTCAAGAAGGACACTGCTCCATGGAGTCAGTAAGTAAGTAAGTAAGTCAGTAATTAAGTAAGTAAGCATGTCTAGGTGTTCCACTCCCTCTCTTACCACAGTGTTTCCCCATATAAACCCTGCATCAATTTCTGTTCTCCCCATGCAGGCCACGTGCCTCATCCATCCCATCTTCCTTCATTTGACCATCCTAACAATATATTGTGAGTACTGAGCATGAAGCTTTTCATTATCCTATTTTCTCCAGCTTCCTGCTAAGCCTCCGTATGAGCTCTGAACGTGCTCAATTCATGAACACTTTTAGTCTATGTCTTGCTCTCACTGTGAGAAATCAAGTTTCACACCCATACAATACAATAGTCAAAAGGGAAAATATGAATATCTATACACATTTCAAATGAAACTTTTCTTTCCTGTGTATGTGGAAAAATACCAAAATTGTGACAAAATTAATGTTTGGGTTTTTTTTTAAGCAGGACACTGAATTCTTTGCTCACAAATTTTTGTACAGTCATGGAACACAAAGTCACCTAACTTTTAACTTATTGTTTTGCTGGTTTTTGTATTCATATTAAGTCAGGTAAAGGATAACAAGAATTGAAAGTTCCTATTTGAGTGATTACAGAACCTTCTCCATACAGCACATAGAAAAGTAGGAGAGGGTTATCAGTTCTTCGGGGATGTGATGTTGCATCACATCCCAGAAGAACTGATACTTCATCCACAATGCCCCAGGAACTTAAAAACTTTCAAATATACAAGAGCTTGTGTTAGTAAACAGTTGTGAAGGATTGAACACTTTTGAAATTCTGGCTGCAGTGCATTCTGGTCCACAAATGTAAGAGGTCTAGGAGAATCTGGAATTATTTGTCCATCACCAGGAACTTTCATAAATGAAATAGCTGTTTTGCTGCATGGTACTAGGAAGGGGGTTGACTGGGTGTAAAATATATGTCAGTATATATATATATATATATATCAGTAAATTTCACTATTTGTCCTGAAACAGGTGTGGCAGATGTAGATTATGCAGCATACCCATCACCAGAATTTCAGCGTCACTGGTTACGTATTTACCTGGAAACGTTTCACAATACCACAGAGTTGTCTGGCGATAGTGGTATAACTGAGCATGACATCAGTTGTCTTTATGTGCAAGTAAATAAATTTGCACTGGCAGCACACTTCCTGTGGGCAATATGGTCCCTCATACAAGCTGAACATTCCAGCATAGACTTTGATTTCTTAGGGTAAGATAAATGTTGTCTTTGTTTTGAACCATATGCAAATGAAGAACACTACTCTCCATTTTACCTTATATTCCTTGGACTACTACCAGAACATTTTTTATTAAGCAGTGCAAATAGTAAACATGTGTGTTATTTGACTTGTGTGTTCAATACTTGAGGCAAGTGATATACATTAAAGACATTCAAAGTATTATGGCAAAGGTAATATTTGCCATGTATGTGTGTAGTAGAATGATGTAGAGTTACATGCAATGGCTGCTTTGCTGTGTGAAGGGGAGGGGACTGGGTGGACCCAAGGGTGGCCTGAATATCATGACAAACAGAAAAGACACTACCCTTGCTGGTGACTGAAACCTGACCATCCTGTATGTAGCCAGCCTCTGTACTAAGTGAGCTGTCCCAGTTCTTGTAACCAAATAAGAAGAGGATAAATGTTAAGCGGGGGACGTGTGGTGGCGTAGTGGTTGAGGCACTACGCTACAAACCGGCAGGTCGTGGGTTCGATTCCCGATGGTGTCACTGGAATTTTTCAGTGACATAATCCTTCCAGTTGCACTATGGCCCTGGGGTCGACTCAGCCTCTAACAGAAATGAGCACCACATCCATTTCCTGGGGGTAAAGGCTGCCGGTGCGTAAGGCTGACAACCTTACCACTATCCTGTGCCGTTGTCATGAAATTTGGGAACCTTAACTTCCTGGAACCCTCTGGGCCACTCTAGGCCTGCAACGGGACTGCTTTTTTTAAATGTTATGTGGTTTTGAAGCATCCATATTGTTTTTATGAAAATGACTCCATGCTGTATCACTGTTATAGATTCAAGGACAATTCATACTTGTGTATCATCATTTTAATAGGTGTTTCCCTAAAACAATACAAAAAAAATTATTATGTTGTAAATTGCATTTTGTAAGTAGCAGTTTATGAATTACTTGCCCACAAAATTGAATATTCTAGCAACATTCATGGCATTCTCAACACTGATACACATGCATGGAAGCATCAAAATCTTCCATAACTTGGGCAGAATTTATAATAAAAATTATATGTATAAAACACAACCTTGTCATCCTCAAATTAATGCCATTCTACACACTTGCTTCATTGGTTCTGATGTTGCTGGAAACATTTCTGCAAGTCCTCTTCTTGTATGGCTGTGAGCCCTGTTGTTGCAGTATGTTGAATTTCTTCTATGAAAGCAATATGAAGACCTTTAGCCCACTCTTGAACCTTGAAAAGAACAGAGAAGTTCCACAGAGAATATGGTGCTTGGGGGATGGGTGGACTTTGGTTCTTCACCAGAAACTGCTGCAATGTGAGGGAAGTCTGACAGTCTATATTTTTATGGTGCAGGATTGAATCATTTCTCCAGTCTTCTTCCAAATGTCATCTTTTAAATTCTCAGAACTTTGATATAAGAAGTGGAATCCACTGTTTGTCCTGCAGGGACAAATTTATGTTGCACCACTCCCAAGTTGTTTAAAATGCAATCAGTATGACCTGCTGAGATATTGTGATCCATGGCCTTTATTTTCAGGGCAATGCATTGGTGTGTCATTCAGAGGACTGACATTTCATCTCAGAATCATAGACTAAGACTCAAGATAAATCACCAGTAATAATCTTCAATACGAAATCTGCTTCTTGAACTGATCATTCCAAGAATACAGCAGCAACAATATTCTCGATTTCCCTCTGATTCTCTTTGGGAATATGTGGCATATGCTGCACTGACACATCTTTCAGAATGCTCTGAATCACTCTGTCTGAGTTGCTAATTTTGTTGTCAATCTTATTTTGTGTCTTGATTATGTGAAATTTGGTCACATTTTTATTGTTCCTTGAGGTGTTGGACCGTTATTTATTGTCTTATCATGATTCTTGACCATTTTAAAATCAAATTTACAAGTTGTACACAACAGATTTCTAAAAGCATTAATTTCATAAAGGACACCAATGCTTACAAGAGTGTCTGCTGACAGCCTTCATCTTTCTTAAATTTTAGGCATCTATCCTTGAAATGGTTGACCTTAAAGGAATGATCATCTAACTCATCTGGCATTTGGAGGCCTTTCTTCAGAACGTGAGTAATCTACTAAGGCATCTCCATAACAGCTTTGGAATCTCCTTCACCTTTTGTTTGACTGAGCACTGCCAGCTCCCTGGCGTCTTCTTCAGTTAATTCAAGAGTGTGAGAGTGCAGAAATTCCAGGATATTAGCCTCCTCTAAATCTGGGAATCCTTCTCTTAGAACTTTGTAGGCTAGTATAAGGGTGTTTCTTATTTCACCCTGCTGGTTGCAGAATTCTTGGAAGTCATTACCTGCTGCAGAACAAAGCTTCTTCCAACAGCCAGTCAGAGTCAGGGACTTCAGTTTGTCCTGAGATTTGTTAATGTTTGCCATGCACCCAGTTATGCTGCAAAGTTATCCTTCTCTCATTTATCTACAATATTCTGCAAGTGTGGTGGTATACTAGTTCATAAATATTGTGAGAATTCCCAGATTCAGTGGCTACAGAAATTAGTGGTGCTGTTGCATAAGTACTGCACTTTGGCATTCAGTAATCATAAGACCAAGATCATGCAGCTGGCCTGGTGCAATATCATCGACAAGGAGGACCTTGAGTGCTAGATTCTTGGACTGCAGGAGTTTTCAAATTAACCAGTATTGGCATGGCCTTCTCCTCTAGCACAGCACCACTAAGTAACAATCACTCATCTCCCAGCCATAGACAGGGGTGCTTATAAGTCCTTAGGCTGACCAGGAAGGAAACAAGCTACAGTGACAGAAGATTTTGAGTGTCATATATCCCATTTATAATCATAATTGGAGGAATATTAGTACTATTTATATACATATATATATATATATAACAAGACTAGCATCAAACGAAATATTCTAATCACCAAACAAAATACATCGGGACGTAGGTCGGGCTAAGGACCTATCAGCACCCCTGTACACTAGACCCATTTCACTTTTTTTTTTAAAGGACTTAGAAAAGAAATTTTAACACATGACAGAGCACTAGCCTTAGCACTTCCCCTCATATAGTGTTAATTTTTTGGGGGGGGGCAGCAATTGTGAAAATTGTGAAAAGTACAACTGAAGTACATTCTGCATTGTATTGTATATAAAAATGGTAGCTACTGAGTAAGAGAGGCAGTCAGATGAAACCTGTTGCATATTACTCAGTGTACCTACACAAGCGTGACCATGAATGAGCAAGGGATCTACACAGCAGTGCACAAGAATGTGCCACAGTTATTAGTCCTCAGATAAGGAAAACTGTGATATGTGAACCCATGGACAAGGAGGGTCTGCTATATATATAAATCTGACTTATATATGTGCTCAAAATTAATTCATTTAGATTCTTTTAGATTTGAAATCTTACTGTTATATTGCAATTCATTTGATAGATATGATAACCACCCAGTTACAGTACTCATGAATGTATAATTTCATTCAGGCCAAGCTTCAAGAAACTGTGGCTGCTGGCTGGCTACTATATCTGCCAACTGAACAGATTCTGTTTTGTCCTTAGAGTAAAGAATGCTGTTTGTGCAGCTCATTTCCTTTGAGATATAGACAGATATTTAAATATTATTCACAAGATATTTTTACAATAAAGGATGAAATGGTTCACTTGAAGGGAACTGAGCTTGTGTTGTTTATTCCAGGTACGCGGATATTCGTCTTAAGGAATACTTCGCACAGAGGGACCATTTTCTATCACTTACTGTTGAAGATTTATGATAACTAGTGATGTATAGTTTGAAGACAAGCCACACCAACATCATAATTTTGCATTTACTGCATTTAAATATAACTAATGATGTAACAATCTCAACCACACAGGAAAGAGATACATTTTTAAGTTTTATTTCTGTATTTACTGTCCATTTATATATCACTCATTTATGTACTGAGAGTTAATTTTTAGATTTTATGTTGTGTTTTTATTATCTCACAAATGAACAGGTATTATTTGATAATGTGAATTGTTTCAGTCTACCGTCACACTACAATCATCAAGCAGATCCATGTAAATGCAATATTCCTTGCATCTGTAATAAATATATAGCATGTTTTGTAGAGTGATATTAAAATGCAGAATCAATTGTAAAGATTTTCATTTATGTGCACATATCGTTGGCGTCACTGAGGAAATACCAAAATCATGTTCATGAACCCCTCTGAAAAATATAATTTTGTAACTGCTAAAATTTATAAGTCTGTGCTATCACAAAGTGAAATTTATGCTTGTATATTCATTGAAATATAGAAAGATATAATTTTTCATTAATGATAATTTTATTTTCTCCAGACTCTGTAAGTGTAATCAGTGACTTTGTTCCTGAGACAAGGGATGTATTTATTACATTGTCATATTTCAGGACTTTAGTCCTCACAACATTTATAAAAAATGTGATACTGTTACGATAAAGTACTTAACAGGTTGGTGTATTTTAAATGTATTTTTCAGTCCCAGTTTAATTCTTGGAAGACTTACTGACTATTTGGACTGAGGTTTCTGTGGTTTCTCTCAGCCTCATTAGACAAATTTTGGGATAGTACCTTGAAGTAAGTCACAAGCTCCTCCTTCCAAATCCTCACTCACACACCATGTGAGTAACCTCTGCAGTCAAAACAGTGTAGTCAAGTATTGTGGGAATTCATCAGTTATTCAAGATACAGTATCTGCTTATAATTGGAAGGAAATGGCTTCAGAACTTGGTAGATTTTTAGCATGAGCTGCAGAGCCCTGTTGAATGTTAAGTATGTATTATGAAGGGAATCAGTACAATGCAGGTTCATGGGAAGGGCACCATTGCTGTGATCTGTGAGCTTATTAATGTTGATGTAAAACTTAATGGGTATGGTAAAACACGTAAGCATTGCTGGTTTGCTAAATATTTTACATGCTGAAAATACTACACAAGAATTTCTTATCTCCCACAAGTAAATTGACAGGACTGAATTTTAATCAAACATACTACCAACATAAGAAAACCTGACAGACTCTCATTGGTAATCTGCAAGATGCCCAACAGAACACTGTATTCAGTATTTTCTTTCTTCTTACACTTCATTCCCCCCACTCTGCAGCATGTCTTCTGCTATTTAAGAGCCACTGAAGACCCGTTGACACTCAAAACTGTTTTCACAGAACTTAAGAGTGCCTGAAGATGTGTGGAAACTGGCTTCCCTCTTGAATCTGTAAATGCCCCTTTAAGCCCTAGCACAATTCTTACCACTTAAAACAGATGGTTCTGCTGTTCCAGTATTTCAGTGTTTCCAGAGTAAAATTCATGCCCTGACCAGTCATCATGTTTCAAATATTATGATATCTTAAATAAAATTTCAAATTTTGCTTTTTAAAGTACAGTCAGTGTATGAACCATTGCCTTTATATTACTAATCAGACTTTTCATCAGACATATTGTATATCAGCCTACACAACTGATTCATTCTGAAAGTTGATTATGTAGTTGCTTATGGTTTTTGTGACTTTTGCCACCATAAAATTTTTTTCTTTTCTTTTCATGAAACGATAGCAACTACTATGTCCAAATATGAGATGGATAATTTGCCTTTCTTGATACTTTATGACAAGGAAGGAAAACTGCAACAGATTCTGCAACCATCTGATGGCAACTGTCCATATTACATGTTATGAATGTGGTCTCATACGAAGATGTATAGCAAAGCATTACATGCACTATGAATCTGAGGACTTGTTGGGGTGTAAAGGCTTAACAGTTGCATTCTTTTGATAAATGAAGGACTCTACATTTTAATACACCCACTGCCATTCCAATCACATTTATTTTTATACTGATGACAATATAACTGGTAATGGCAGCCTGCAGGAGAGAGAGAACATTGGGTGGTTTGGTAGAGGAGGAAAGAAGTTGAGTCTGCACTCAGTATTGACATAACTTGTTGGATGTCAGAGCTCATTTGATATTGAAGATTTCTGATTGTAGACTGGATGTGTGGTGAAAAGAGCATCTTAGAAGGTTGAATATGTATGTCTTTCAAATCCAAAATTATATGATGAATCTGACTAAATTTTGCTGTTACATATATATATATATATGTGTGTGTGTGTGTGCTGACATTTTATTCTTATTTAAATTTTCTAATTTGAAATTCTAGTTTGAACACATTTATGGATATTCTGCTTACACTGAAGACCAGAGAATTCTGTAAGGTCAAAGGATTTCTTTGATTGCCCTATCCTGAGCTAAATTAATCCACTCCATGAATACCTGTCATGTTACTTTAAGAAGTAAGTAGGCATATGTATGTATGTATGGTTTTAATGGAATGCTTAATAGGTGGGAGCAAAAGTGCTACGTTTATGTCTTCAACTAATTGGAACATTTCATTAGCATCTGAATCACACCGGTCAGTAACTTCCTGAAACTCATATATATATATATATATATATAAACTTTAAAATTTCTGAAATAGTTAAGTTTCTCGACAAGAGATGGTACTGCATGTTTCAGAGAACACAGTCAGTCAGTTCTATCCCTAAACCCCTTGTATAGTTGAAGAAACTTCCACTAGGTGTCATTTTAGGGCAGTTGCTGTGTGTCAGTGAATGTTTTCCTGTATCTTGCTGGGGTTGAACCTGGAAGAGGGTTGATTACGTGAATGTTGAGGATCAGGAAGCAGAAATGCATGTGTCGGTGTCGGGGGGGAGGGGAGCTGACCGGGAAAGAATAGTACTCAAAATACAGTAGCCATTATTCGTTGTCAAAAATCAGTCTACGTCCAGCCTTGTCACCCCTTCGCATCGAGCAAGCAAAGGTAGGACTACGACTAACCATGACTCAGTATCGAAATGTTTTATGTAAAAAGTAATGTTGTGCAGTCACCATATGCGCACAGTAAAACTAGTCACACAGCACCATATACAACGCATGTCACTTGCACCTTAAATCAAGGTATGATATGACAGAGTCAAACATCCATTAAACATTTAAGCATTTAATTCACGTCTTCAAGGAATGGCGCCAAAAAACAAAAAATGGGGGTACGAACGTGAAATCCTTTCAACGTTACACAACAAATATATACGGCTCATCTTACGCCCAATATAACGTATCTATGTAGGTTACCTCGGTTCAGCAGCAACTGATTTAAAGACACAGACATCACACGTGTTTTGTTTATAAAAAGAGAATCTGTGAAACAACTGTCATGTAACTGTCACCTGAAAATATCACGTATTTCTGAAGCCTCTATTGTGTAATGTTAACAACTGAAGTACACAATCCAGTTGAGCTGGACTTGACATATGTAAACAGCCCGCTTGTTTGGAACAATATTTACAGACAACTGAACTGCTGAAGGAGAATGACGCAAGTGTTTCTTCAAACAAGCTGAATATTAAGAAAATAATAACTTGTAACATTAGTGTTTATGATTATACCAACCACATTAAGTATACGGGGTTTAAAATGTGTTTGTAAGGATCAGCATCTGTTACGTGATGGGCGTGTTCGGTTATACGTAAGAACCTCTAGTAATTTTTCTGCATAGCAAAGAAACCAGGGGAAAGCAAGACAGTTCCATTTAGCATATGAAAATACAGTGTATTACGCTGCAGGTCGAAAGAGAGATGCAATAAATTCGTGCTGAAATTTCAACTGAAAACTACCAAAAAATTAACAAGTTGCAAAAAATGAAGATGGGAGAATTGTATTAAAACGATTCCCAAAAATAGCTTTGACATTTTGTTTTAACTGGCTGAGGGTCGAGGTTAGTAGCTTGAATGTTCATCGCTATATAAGCGAAATTATCATAATGTAAAAATAAACGTTAAAGTAATGGGGTGGGAAGAGTGTGGTTTGGATTCACCTGATCCATTCTTCTGAGCGCATAATAAACCTCCGGGTTCCAAAAACTGACGGAATTGCTTGGAAAGCTGAAAACTCTCGCTTTCTTAAGAGGTGCTCTTCTAGGTGGAGTTAGATTATAACCTCTTGCAGATATGTCGTCCTGTTGCACCCTTACAAGGGATTCACTTGTTTCCTAAGGGAAAAGAGATTATATGTGCATAATGGCGACATCGACAAGATTGATACTGAAGGCGATCCGAGACTTTGAACTCAAGCTTCGTATTTGGCATTTAAATATTTCGCTTCTTCTTAACAGCAAAATTTTAAATGCGCTGGTGACAAACTTGTTTGTCCGCGTCATATAAGAACTTAATTCAGAAGATATTTAATATGAGGAGTTCTGCTGAAATTTTTCGATCCACTTTAATGTTGGTTGGACTT
>JGI20166J26741_10217781_pt1 | contig 16840 bp, 15 predicted proteins | sample TergutCu122P5_FD_26741 | JGI IMG/M metagenome (IMG submission 26741)
GCGCCGAACTCATCATCCACAACGCCGCGTTCGATGTCGGCTTTCTCGACAAGGAACTCGAGCGCGTGGGCAAGCCGCCGCTGGTCAGTCACGTCGAAAAAGTCATCGACACCCTGGGCATGGCCAAGGAGCTTTACCCTGGCAAGCGCAACAGCCTCGACGCCCTATGCGATCGCCTGGGCGTAGACAACTCCAGCCGTACCCTGCACGGCGCGCTGCTCGACGCCGAACTGCTGGCCGACGTTTACATCAACCTCACGCGCGGCCAGGAAACCCTGCTGATCGACCTGGGCGCCGTCGGCAACGAAAGCCAGGCCAGCGAACGCGCCGACTTGAGCGGCCTGGACCTGCCCGTGCTCCCCGCCAGCGCGCAAGAACTGGCCGCCCACGCCCACATCCTCACCGAAATCGACAAAGCCAGCGGGGGCAAAACCGTATGGCGGCGGCAAGAACAGGCGCAAGTCTGCTAAAATTCCATCTTTCGCCAGCGTGCGAATCGGGTGATTAGCTCAGCGGTAGAGCACTGCCTTCACACGGCAGGGGTCACATGTTCGATCCATGTATCACCCACCATATAAATCAACGCTCCGATGCTACAAACTTCGGAGCGTTTTTCTTTGCTTGTATGAAAAAAGCATGGAAAAGCGGGGTTCAAAACGCTTACCCGCAGGGGTGCGTTCACCGGCTCCGCTGCTACAAGCCGCGCTGAAACTGTAGCCACTGTGGCCGGGGGGTAGCGGCGTCGCAGTCAAGCGAAGCGGTAAGCGCCCCTGGCGATCCTGACTGCTGGTGCTGGCTCGACGATCCAAACGCCGGCGCGGCCGCGAAGTCGAAACCTTCGTTTTCCGCACGCTGCTTTTCATGGGCCTGCGCTGAATGCCGAAACCTGACCGCTGCCCGTGACTGCACCACCTGGCAACAAGGGGAAATGAGCGGGCCGCAAATGGTGGCACTGCTGATCCGACATTCATGGACAAAAAGTGTGATACATTTGGATCGTTGTTGGCAGTTACTAACAAGCGGGATTGGCGTCCCGCGACTTGGCGCAGCAAAGCCGCGCCGTCGATAGGCAAGCGGCTTTTTCTTTTTCCGTGCTGTGCGGCATGGCTTCTTTATGGCGGGCCGTGCGGGACTCCCGAAAGGGGGTGCCGGTTCCCAAGTCCCGGTACGCCAACCTGCACGGCTCGCCACCCCATTCGGGGGAAGCGGTTCTAACTCTGTAGGAGCTTGATCACATGACCACCGAACTGAGACCCTTCATCGTCGCGCAAGACCACTTTGCAGACTGGACAAGCTGGGCCGATGTCCTTAACGTGCTGTTGGGCTGCATCCAGCGCATGACTCCGACCGGCGACGCCGCGCTATCTGCTGCAATCAAGGAAGCCGCCATGATCGCCAGCACGTTGGCGGGCGACCTTCAAACAGCAGCGGAGGGCGCCTATGATGCCCCCTTGCCAACGGGCCAACCTGCATAAACGCTATCAAAACAATAGGATCTCCAGCGGTTAACGCCAAATCGACCTGCCAGCGGCCAGCGCTTGCAGTGGCTCGTCTCGGTTAGCCCCGTGAGATCGGGCCGAATTTCGGGCCTATCCTGCCCCCACGCCTTGCGCTCGTCAGCCTGTTGCAGTGCCAGAGTTTCGGCGGAAATTTTTTCCAACTTGGCGCGGTGAAGGCATTCACAGGATCGTCTTGTCGCCTATCCATGGTTTCATTGCGCGGACGTTCAATCAGTCCCCAGGCCGCGCGGTGACCGAGGGTGCCCAGTCCCGTTTCGGTGCTGGACGTGAGGCGTCGAGCCGACCATGCTCTTGCACGCCGTCTCCTGATCACTCCAATGACGCATGCGCACATGTCGCCATTCTGCGGTGCGGACGGGCGGTGACGAACATCACCTCGATCCCCGCAGCCCGCGCGGCGAGACCGATTCATTGGGCCGCAGCAAGGTGCCGTCCAGGTCAGTGGCCAGCAGGCGCGGAGCGCCGTGCAGGATGGCAAATGCTTGCATAAAGCTTAATCCGGGATCAAGCGTTTGCCCATGCTGATTATTTCTTCGACGCTGTAGCCAAGCTTCTTGTAGAAGGCGATGGCAACTTCATTTGTGGAGCGGATTTGAAGGTTGATCTTGGGGCAGCCGCGCTGCAACAGCAAACGTTCTCCTTCTTGCATGATCATGCGGCCGTAGGCCAAACCGCGCTGCGACGGTAAAACGCCCAAGAAGTTGACCCATCCGCGATGGCCGTCGAATCCGAACATTGCGGTTGCCACGACTTGGGCATAGTCTTCGCCAACAAGAAACAGCTCCGGCTGCTGCGTGAGCTTGCGCGCGATGTCTTTCTTCGGGTCGTTCCAGGGGCGGGTCAGGCCGCACGCGGTCCACAGGGCGATGACCGCTGCTTCGTCACGGGCTTGGTATGGTCTGATATTCATGGTCAAGCGGGATGAAATGACTTCCAGAGTAGTACTCTTGCAAGGAGGTTGTAGTCATTTGGTGATTAGCTTCTATCGTGATCGGTTGAATCCAAATTCATGCTCATTCTTTGTAATAGATGACTTGGTGGCTGGTCGCCAGCATTTGACCTACTTGGCTCCACACCTGTGCCGCGTGGTCGCCAAAATTGTTGCGAAACTCCTGCCCGCACGCCTGCGCCAGCAAAGGGCCGGAGCCAGCGGCGGCCAAATCGTCACGATTGGCGTGGAAATAAATGGTTATGGATACCGTGCCCGCTGCCACGCGCTGGGCGCGGCGCAGCCAGATGCGGGGGAAGAAAACGTCGCACACCGCCGCCAGCGCCGGAAAGTCCAACTGGCGTGGCGGGTCATCACGTATCCACACCTGCGTCAGGCTTTGGGCTTGAGCGCCGTCCCATTGCGGGGGGACATAACCCTTGGCATAACGCATGTCATAGCGGCGAACCCAGTGTGATCCGGCAGGTGCACGCTCGACTTGAGCCGCAGGTGTCACCTCAGGCATAGGCATATCGGTGCCACTCCAAGTGGGCCGCCGTACCGCTGTCACCGCCGTGGCTGTGGTCACGACCTGCATGGTGCCGCTGTCATCGGCCTGCCGCGTAATCAATATCCAGTGCTGGGTGGAGCGGTTGGTTCGCGACGGGGTTGCCTCGATCTCCAGGTCACCGGCTCCCACCGGGGCTGCGTAGTTGATGGTGATGGATACCGGATCACCCAGGCATTGGGGATGCTGAAGAATGGCCTGTATCTGTGTGGCCGCGGTGATGCCACCCCAAGGGCCGACCTGAAACCAGTAGTTCTGCGATACATGCCCACGAAAGATGTTGGGCGAGCCAGTAGCCTCTAGAGCAATGGCCTGATCAAAAAGATGCTGTGCTGGTGGTGTGTGGGGGGTGAGTATGTTTGTTTCCATGATGATCCTTGTGATGGTGAAAGCGTTCATGCCGGCTAACCCCATCCTTTCCCCGCTTCGCAGGGGAGGGAGAAAGACAGTCACAGGCTCAATACCCGCGCAGCCACGCCAGCCGGTCGGCGTGGAAGTCGGCATCGCCCCACAGCTCCTGCAAGACGCGGGCACGCTTCATGTACAGGCCGGCGTCGAACTCGTCGGTCATGCCCATGCCGCCGTGCATTTGCACGGCCTCTTGCACCGCCAGGGTGGCGGTGGTGCCGGCGCGCGACTTGGCGATTGAGGCGGCCGCGGCTACCTTGGCGCCGCCGGCAGCTAGTGTTTGCTGCGCGTGGATCAGTGCGGCGCGTGTGATCGCCAGGTCGGTGTACAGGGTGGCTGCTCGGTGTTGCAACGCTTGAAATTCGCCGATGATGCGGCCGAACTGCTTGCGCTCCTTGAGGTAGGTGAGGGTGCGTTCAAAAGCCGCCTCGGCCAGGCCCAGCAGTTCTGCTGCGGCCGCGACACGGCCTGCGTCAAGTGCGGCCTCAATGGCCGCAGCCGCGCCATGCAGTTCGCCGACGAGCGCATCCGATGGCAGCGTGACCGCCTTGAAGACCAGCCGCGCCGTTGGCCGCGAGTCGACCATCGGCACGCGCTCTATGGCCAGCCCGGCGGTTTTGGCGGGCATGATGAACAGGCTCAGTCCTTGCGCGCTGTCGGTCGGTTGCTGCGCGCAGGCCGCAACGATAAAGGCATCGGCCGCATGGCCATCGACTACGAAGCATTTACTGCCGTCAAGCTGCCAGCCATTGCCGGTCTGCCGCGCTGACAGTTCGATGCGCGACGGATCGTGCTTGCTGTGCTCGTCAAAGGCGAAGGCGACAATGCACTTGCCCGACGCAATGGCGGACAGCCATTCGGTCTGTTGTGCCTGATTGCCGGCTCGCATCAGCGCGGTGGCCGATACCACGCCGGATGCCAGAAAGGGCGATGCGGTGAGGTTGCGGCCGATTTCTTCCATCACCACGCCGGCTTCGACCGGGCCGAGGCCCAGGCCGCCATGCGCTTCAGGTACGAGTACGCCCGTGTAGCCCATTTCGGCAAAGCGAGCCCACAGGTCGCGGCTAAAACCGTCCTGGTCATTGGCGTCGCGCAACTGGCGCAACTGCGCGATCGGGCCGCTTTCGGCGATGAAGGAGCGCGCGCTGTCGCGCAGAAGGGTTTGTTCTTCAGTCAATACGAGCGGCACGGTTGCGATTCCTTGCAATGGTGGCGATGGGGAATGAAGGCAGTCTCATGCCTGTCAGACACCCGGCAGTTCGAGCAGGCGCTTGGCGATCACGTTGAGCTGTACCTCGGTGGTGCCGCCTTCGATTGAGTTGCCCTTGGTGCGCAGCCAGGCGCGCGCGTTGGCGCCGCGCCGCGATCGTTCGCTGTCCCACTCAAGCGCATCGCTACCGCCGGCGGACATCAGCAGTTCAAAGCGTCGCTTGTTGAGTTCGGCTCCGTAGAACTTCAGTACCGACGAAAACGCCGGATGCACGCCGTGCTCGCCGCCGGATTTGTTGCGCGCCAAGTCGCTTGTGCGGATCATTGCTAGACGAAACGCCGCTTCATCGACCTCGAATGACGCGATGCGCGCGCGCAGCAGCGGGGCGGCAATGCGACCGCTTTCGTCCCGCCCGATCCATTGCGCCGCCAACTCGCCCAAGGGGCGCGCTTCGGCGCGATCGCCGATGGCACCGATCATTTCGCGCTCGTGCGTCAGCAGGTACTTGGCCACGGTCCAGCCGCCGTTGAGTTCGCCAACCAGATTGCGTTTTTCGACCCGTACGTTGTCGAAGAAGGTCTCGCAAAACGGCGACTTGCCGGAGATCAGGCGGATCGGCTTGGTGCTGACGCCCGGCGTTTCCATGTCGAACAACACGAAACTAATGCCGTTGTGCTTCTTCACGCCGGGGTCTGTGCGCACCAGGCAGAAGATCCAGTCAGCCTGGTCGGCGTAGGAGGTCCAGATCTTCTGGCCGTTGACGATGAAGTGCTCGCCCCTGTCTTCAGCGCGGGTTTGCAGCGACGCCAGGTCGGAGCCGGCGTTGGGTTCGGAGTAGCCCTGACACCAGCGGATTTCGCCGCGCGCGATGGGCGGCAGGTGCTCCAACTTTTGCGCCTCGTTGCCGAACTTGAGCAATGCCGGGCCCAGCATCCAGATGCCAAAGCTTTGCAGCGGCACGCGGCAGCCCAGCGCGCGCATTTCCTCGGCCAGCACGCGCGCCTGCGCCGCATCCAGCCCGCCGCCGCCGTAGGCGCGCGGCCAGGTGGGCACCGTCCAGCCGCGTTCGGCCATGCGCTCAAGCCACAGGCGCTGCGCCTCGGATTTGAACTTGAAGCGCCGGCCGCCCCAACAGACGTCGTCCTCGCTGCGCGGCGGCGTGCGCATCTCGGACGGGCAATTGGCTTGGAGCCAGGCGCGGGTTTCGGCGCGGAATTTATCGAGCTCGGACATGAAGATGGCCTTTGCAAAATAACTGCGGGTGTGCAGGCAGGAACGAACGCAGTCCGGCGGGTTTGTGGGCGCCTTTTCAGCAGGTCGCGCCGCCATCGACCACGATGCTTTGCCCGGTCACGAACGCGCCGGCCTTGGAGGACAGGAACACGGCCGCGCCCGCGATTTCGTCAGGCACGCCGATGCGGCGCAGCGGCGTGCGCTCGGTACTGCGTTGCAGCGTCTCCGGCTTTTCCCACAGGGCGCGCGCGAAGTCGGTCTTGATCAGGCCCGGCGCGATGCAGTTGACCCGTACGTTGTGCGGCCCGTATTCGACCGCGAGGTTGCGTGCGAGTTGGAAGTCGGCCGCCTTGGAGATGTTGTACGCGCCGATCACCGGCGAGCCGCGCAGACCGCCAACCGACGAAATGATGATGATCGCGCCGTCCTTGCGCTCGATCATCTGCGGCACCACGAAGTTGATCAGCCAGTGATTGGCGATCACGTTGTTTTCCAGAATTTTGCGGAACTGGTCGTCCTGGATGCCGCCGAGCGGGCCGTAGTAGGGATTGGAAGCGGCGTTGCAGACCACGATGTCGATGTGGCCAAGCTGGCGGGTGGTTTCATCGACCAGGTGCTTGAGCTCGTCCTTGGACGAAATGGTGGCGGGGATCGAAATCGCTGCGCCCTGGCCATACGCAGCGTTGATTTCATCGCGTACTTGGGCGCAGGGTTCGGGTTTGCGCGACGAGATTACGACCTTGGCGCCTTGCTCGGCCATGCGCGTGGCGATGGCGCGGCCGATGCCGCGCGAAGAACCCGTGACGATGGCCACCTTGCCTGCAAGTGAAAACAGGGACATGGTTATTTATCTCCTGGAAGATTGGGGCATGAAAAAAGGCGGGCGCATTCGTGCTACATGTGCGGAGACGGACGTGTGCGCAGCGGATCCGATTCACATCTTTTTGTTTCCTGCGCATGCGTCTACCCGTCCACATGTAGATGTTTCAGACCAGCCCGGCGGCGCGGCTCCTGAATACGCCAAACCGTTAAGATGGCGATGAACTTGAATCCGATCGCGAGCCAGAAGACGTCAACATAGTCCAGTTGTGTGGCAATGATGCCGCCCATCAGGGGACCTACGACCATCATGATGTGAGAGGCCGTGTCGGAAACGGCAATGAGCATGGGAAGCTCATGCGGTTTGCCGAACTCGAGAACGAAATTCTGGGAAGCAACCTGATAGCCAGCCAAGCCAGACCCCAAGCCGCAAAACGCAATCAGGAACAGTGGCAAGGATGTGCCAAAGATGAGCAAAACCGTCGAGAGACACCACAGCCCAACGCTGAGCAGGAAGACCCGCCGGTAGCCACTGGCGTCGGCGATTTTTCCCCAGATCAGATTGCTGATGGTTTGGGGCAGGAGGAACGCGAGGGAAAAGTAGCCCAAGGTTCCGCCCGACAAGCTGAGGAATTTGCCGACGTACAGGATATAGAAAGGGATGGCGGCCGTTCCCAATGCGCCAAGGCCACGCGCAAAGAAAAGGCGCCGGTAATTTGGGTCCGCGCGCAGCATGGCGGGAATATCGGCCAAGCGCTCCCGCAGGCGAGAGGGACTGGGGCGAACCGATAACGACGGAGGCTCGCGCACGAAAGCCAACGCGCTGATGCCAGCGCTGGTGAGGATGAAGGAAAGCATGAAGGTCGAGGCATAGCCATTGCCAAATGCATTCAAACCAACCAGGTACTGCCCGCCCAGATAGGCTACGCCTGATGCCGTCAGTCCGCCCAGAAAGTTGCGCATGCCGACGAGCTTGCCCCGTTGAGTGACGGGTATGACCTTGGACATCAGGACGTTGAACGCAACCCCCTGCATACCACTGAAGAATCCGAACAGCATGAGGAAAATGCATGCCGTGACTAGAGCCCAGTGTCCCGACAAAAGAAAAGCGCTCAACGCAAGGCCGAAGATCTGTATCCGCACCAGCCAGCCCACGGAAACCACCATCTTCATCACGAGATCACGGTGTTCGATCAGCGTGGCGCCCCAAATGGAAGACATCGCCATGCCGATGAATTGAGCGCCGAGAGCAAGGCCCACCGCCACCTTGGATCCCGAGAGAGAAAACACGTATGCCGGCACAAATGTAGGTGCATACATGAGGCGAAAGCCGGTCAACCCGAGCATTCCGTGTGCCAGATTGGCCGTGAAGTTGCGAGGCAGGTTTCGCTCTACTTGAGCATGGTATTCCGCTTCTCGGCTGGTAAAGCTTTCTTCGGAATGGCTCATGGCTGACTATGGGTAAGGGGCGGTATGGCGAACTGCTTGCAAGCGTCGACGGGGTTGGGAGAGTCGCAAGAGAGAGACTCGCGCACGGCCATGAGCCAAGGTGGCTGCTCCCTGGTACAGATGGCGATAGGGTGAGGCAGCGGGCTTTGCTGGGATGCAAGCGATGCGAAATGGACGGCGTACTCGGCTGGGCGAGCATCGGTGGCCAGTTCAGCGATGGCGAAGGGATCCGGTGGCGCCGTGCAAGCGGTATTGACGACTGGGATGTAGGGTGTGGAGGAAGGGCTGGCGCCAGCAAGACCGGGGCCATCAAGAAGTACGGCACCGCGCACGAGGGTGGGACGAGCGCCTGCGATGAGCAGAGCCACATAGGCACCCAAGCCTCGTCCACAGATGGTGGCAGGGCCGATGTGCGCCAGGGCGATATCGACATCGCCCATGAGGATCTCGCAACTGTAGCCGCCACCGCTTGGAATGGAGGACATCCCGTGGCCGGTGAAGTCCAGAGCGTAGACGGGGCCGGGCCAATGCGAGAAGGAGGACGGGTGATGCGAGAGAGCAGACTCGCCCAAGCCGTGCAACAGCAGCAAGGGATGGCAGGCACTGTTGTCGCCGGCTCTTTGCAACTGGTGCAGCGCCAGGCGAACACGTCCATGTTGAAGGTATTCGGTCATGAGCGCAGAAAATCGATGACGAGCTTGGCCGTTTCTTGCGGGCGCTCGATGTGGATGAAGTGGCCGGTGTCGGCCATGGCGATTGCTTGTGCGGTTGGGGGCAAATAGGGTTGGATGTCTTCAAGCGTGCAATCCCATCCCATGGGTTCATCGATGGTGCTAAAGAGAGCGATGAGCGGGATGGGAAACCCCGGCAGCCGGTCGGTCATCCAGCGCGAGCGCATGGCGCCGAAGCCGCCAGGCCGAATGGCAGGGTCGAGCTTCCAGCGCCAGCCGTCGTCGCTTTGCTGGGCGCCCAAGGTTACGAGGTAGCAAAGCCATTCGTAACTGAGCCTTGGGTTCATTCGCGCTCTGCGCTGCGCCAAATCCTGCAGGGAGCCAGGCTTGCGGGCCGCCGTGGCCGCGGTGTGCCGATGCGCTAGCCAGGCCGAGATGATTCGTGGCGACATGTAGCGCCGTTCATGCATGGCTGTGTCGGGATGCGGGCTGCGAAACGGCATTCCGTCAATGCAGGCAAAGCGGGTGAAACGGTAGGGCAAAGCCTCTGCCGCGTGAATCAGGAGCGAACCTCCTTTGCTGTGGCCGATGACGGGGATGGGTTTCGTCGAAATGGAATCAGCAACGCACAAGAGGTCGCGTTCGTCCGCTACCCAGCCGTACAGCGGCGCATGTGAGGAATCTCCATGACCGCGCTGGTCGTAGGAAACGACGCGAAAGCCGGCGTCTGCCACTAGCGGGGCGAAGACGTCAAAAGTTCGTGCGAAATCCAAGGCGCCATGCACCAGCAAGACAGGCGGCGCATCGACCTCTCCCCATTCATAGGTCGCCAAGCGTACCCCGTGGGCGTCGACCACTCCGCGACGGTCGGGCGCGCGTGCACCAGGGAAGGTGCGGAAAGCACCGTCATCTCGTTGCGGCGCGTCGGTGGCTCGGGGCATCGCGTCCGCTGCCTTGGAGCTTGTCATCTCGTCTCCTTTCATGGTTGGTGGAGCTTTCTTTCTAAAAAAGGCTTGCTCCCGTGTTGACACACGCAAACTCTTTCATAGTGTCAGTATGATTGTTAGTGTTATCGGTATGATACACGCTTTGCGTAAATTTCGCCACGTGCCGCGCGTTGCTGGATGCGTCAAGCTGCGCTAAGCAAATGATTCTTCTTAGGAAGTTGCGCGTAGCGCACGCATCGCGCGGGAAGTGTTTTCCCTTCTGCAATTGGTCGATAACCATGATAAAAGTGTGGGCATTTGACATTTTTAGTTGTTTCGGTATGCTATACATTGTTTAGAGTATGTTGCTCCATTCCGCGCTAAAGAGCTGTTGGGCTGGACGACTTCAAAAATTCAATCCAGGAGACGCAAGGTGAGAGTTTTCGTTGAACATGGGCCAGCAAGGCGAGTGACCTTCATTCGCCATGGCAGTGGTATGTAGGGGAGGCGCTGATGCAGACCTACATCCTGCGAAGACTGTTGGCCCTGGTGCCGACGCTGTTCATCGCCAGCATCATCGTGTTCGTCATCGTGCGCATGGTTCCGGGCGACGTGGTGGATTTGATGCTCAGCCAGAACGATTCCGGGCAGATGAGCCGCGAACAGCTTCTGGCAACCCTGGGCCTGGACAAACCCATGTGGCAGCAGTACGGCAAATGGATCTCCGCACTGGTGCTTCATGGCGACCTCGGCCACTCGCTGTGGCAAAACGAGCCCGTCACGCACATGATCGCCGCGCGCCTGCCCGTGACGTTCGAGTTGGGATTGCTGGCTCTGATCATTGCCCTGACCGTCGCCATTCCGGTCGGTATGTACTCGGCGGTCAAGCAGGATACGGCGGGGGACTACATCACGCGTTCCTTCTCGCTGCTGATGCTGGCCATACCGGGTTTTTGGGTCGGCACCATGGTCACGGTGTTCCCTTCGATCTGGTGGGGATGGTCGCCTGAGATTCGCTTTGTGTCTCTTGCGGAAGACCCGTTGCAAAACCTCAAACAAATCATCGTCCCCGCGGTGATCCTGGGGCTGTCCCTGTCAGCAATCACCATGCGCATGACCCGCACCATGATGCTGGAAGTCTTGCGTCAGGACTACATCCGCACCGCACGCGCCAAGGGCTTGCCCGAGTTGCTGATCCTGACGCGCCATGCTGTGCGCAATGCGCTTATTCCCGTGATCACATTGATTGGCAGCCAGGCTCCGATCCTCATCGGCGGCACGGTGATCATGGAGCAAATCTTCGTCTTGCCCGGCATGGGCCTGATGTTGCTGGACGCCGTGAACCAGCGCGACTACCCGGTGGTCACAGGCATGTTCTTTGTCGTAGGTTTGAGCGTCATGCTGATCAATCTGCTGGTTGATCTCAGCTACGGCTTGCTTGATCCCAAGGTTCGCCACCGCTGATGAAGACGGACACCAAGATGCAACCCCAAGTTAACGCCGCAGCACGCCGCCCTTCTGTCATCTGGCGCGTGGTTCGCAAACTGTTTCGCGAAAAGCGTCTGGGTGCGGCAGGCGCCATCGTCGCTGTACTGTTTCTGTTCATTGGTATTTTTGCCAGTGTGCTGGCACCCTATGGCATGAACGAGGTCAACATGGGTGTGCGGCTGCAACCGCCTTCGTGGGCGCATCCCTTCGGGACCGACAACCTGGGGCGTGACATGTTGTCCCGCTGCATCTATGGGGCGCAAATCTCCGTCATCATTGGCCTGGTGGTGGCTTCCATTGCCTCGGTGATTTCCGCGTTGATCGGTATCGTCTCCGGCTACTTCGGCGGCAAGGCCGATCTGGTGATCCAGCGCTTCGTCGATGCCTGGATGAGTTTTCCCGGCCTGGTTGTGCTGATCGTCGTGGCCTCGGTTTTTGGTTCCGGGCTGCTTCAGATCATCATCACGCTGGGCTTGCTGATCGGCATCGGCGGATCGCGGATCGTGCGCAGCGCCGTGGTGTCGGTGCGCGAGCATACGTACATCCATGCGGCGAAGTCGATCGGCGCTTCCGCTCCCCGCGTCTTGTGGCGACATGTGTTGCCCAATGTGATTCCTCCGCTGATCGTGCTGTTCACCTCCAGCGTGGGCACCGCCATCCTGGCCGAATCCGGGCTGTCTTTCCTGGGTTTGGGCGTTCCACCACCGGCGCCCACCTGGGGCGGCATGTTATCGGGCAATGGCCGGACCTTCATGCTGCAAGGTCCCTGGCTGGCGCTGGCTCCTGGTATCTGCCTGACTCTCGTGGTGTACGCCACCAACGTGTTTGGCGATGCGTTGCGCGACATCCTCGATCCGCGCATGAGCGGTTCCAGGTGAATCCATTCGTTTCGGCAAAACCATTTCATTTCAAGGAGACAAAACATGAAATCGACCGTGATTGCAGCCATGACTCGTTGGGGCGCTGGCCTGGCACTGAGCGCCGTAGCTGCTGGCACCTTGGCGCAGGTAGAAACTCCCAAATATGGGGGGACGCTGGAAGTAGCGACCACCAGCACTGCCGTGAGCACCTTGTCGTGGGATCTGGCCGACTGGCAGGCCACGCTACAAACGCGTGACACAGGCCAGTTCTACGAACAGCTCTTTGCAGTGGACATCAACAAGGCCAAGAGCCACGGCGGCCCGTATCCGTTCACCATCGCCGGCTGGCAGCCGACCGATGCCATGCGCGGCGAACTGGCGGAAAGTTGGTCCTGGACAACTCCGCTGACGCTGGAAGTCAAGCTGCGCAAGGGCATCAAGTTCCCGGCCAAGCAGGGCGTCATGCCGGAGCGTGAATTCGTGGCCGACGATGTGGTGTACGCCTTCACCCGCCTGAACACCAGTCCCAAACGCACGCAGGGTTACTACGACCATGTGGACAAGGTCGAGGCCAAGGACAAGTACACGGTGGTCTTCACGTTCAACAAGTTCATCGCTGATTGGGACTACCGCTTTGGCGATGGCTGGTTCTCCGGGATCCAGCCCAAGGAGGTGGCTGACGCTGGCGCCGGAAACTGGAAGAACGCCAATGGCACTGGCCCTTTCATGCTTGCCAACGTGGTCATGGGCAGCGCCCTGACGTTCACCAAAAACCCCATCTATTGGGACAAGGAAGTCATTGGCGGCAAGGAATACAAATTGCCTTATGTCGACCGGCTCGTACTCCCCGTTCTCAAGGATGAAGCCACCCAGAAAGCCGCCTTGCGCACAGGCAAGATCGATATTTTGTCCGCCATGTCCTGGGAATCCGCCAAGGAATTGAAGCAGACCACGCCCCAGCTCAAGTGGAACCGCTTTCTGACATCCGCCGCTTACAGAATCGCCTTGCGTGTAGATACCAAGCCGTTCACCGACGTGCGCGTGCGCCGCGCGCTGAACATGGCAGTGAACAAGCAGGAAATCATCGACAAGTTCTACGGCGGGGAGGCGGAAATGTTCACCTTCCCGATGCATCCGGAGTACGTGGGCTATCACAAACCCCTGAAAGATCAGCCGGCGTCGGTGCAGGAGTTGTTCAAGTACGACCCGGTCAAGGCCAAAAAACTGCTGGCGGAGGCTGGCTATCCAAATGGCTTTTCTTTCAAAGTACAGGTCTGCGCCTGTGACCCGGTGCGAATGGAGTTGATGCCACTGGTGGCGGCCTATCTGGAGGCCGTGGGCGTGAAGATGGATATCGTGCCCATGGAATACGGCGCGTACCTCTCGGCGATGACCAGCCACACCAATGCCGCTGGTTACCTGACCAACGTGGGAGACGTCAATCCGACCACCTCGCTGCGCATCAACTTCGGCAAGGGACAGGTCTACAACGCGCCGATGATGGATGACCCCAAGTTCGATGCGCGCGTGGCCGAAGCCAACGGGGAGCGTGACGAGAAAAAGCGCCAGCAGATTCTGCAAGAGCTGACCACCTACATCCTCGACCAGGCTCCGGCCATCTGGCTTCCCGAGCCTTACATCCATACCGCCTGGTGGCCGTGGGTCAAAAACTATAGCGGCGAACTGTTCGTGGGCGCGGCCCGTTCGGCCCCGTTCTATGCCCGGATCTGGATCGATCAAGACCTGAAGAAAAAGATGGGCTTCTGAGCTTTTCGCGGTCGAGAAGCATTCCCCCCTACGTTTGGCCCAGTCTCTTTTGAGGATATATGCCGACACCTGTACTTCAGGTCAGAAATCTGACCACGCGCTTTAAAACCGAGCGAGGAGTCGTCACTGCGGTGGACGGCATCTCGTTCGAGGTAGCAGCTGGTGAAACGCTGGCCATCGTTGGAGAGTCTGGCTCGGGCAAGAGCGTGACGTCGATGTCGATCCTGCGGCTCATTCCGTCGCCGCCGGGCCGCATCGAAGGCGGGGAGATCCTGTTCGATGGGAAAGACCTGCTCAAGCTGAACGACGATCAGATGCGGGAAGTTCGCGGCGACAGCATTGCCATGATTTTCCAGGACTCGATGTCCTCCCTTAACCCCTCCATCACGGTCGGCAAGCAGATCGCCGAGCCTATTACGCTGCACCGCAATGCCACATGGAGCGAGGCCTATGAGAAGGCGGGCGAACTTTTGAGCATAGTCCAAATTCCGGATGCGAAGAACCGTTTGTCGGCTTATCCGCATCAGTTCTCCGGCGGCATGCGCCAACGCGCCATGATTGCCATGGCGCTGGCTTGCCAGCCCAAGTTGATCATCGCGGACGAGCCTACTACCGCGCTGGACGTGACGGTGCAGGCCCAGATTCTGGATCTGCTCAAGGATCTGACGCACAAGGCCAATACCGCCATGATCCTGATCACCCACGACATGGGCGTGGTCGCGCGTTACGCGGATCGTGTGGCGGTGATGTACGGTGGTCGCATCGTCGAAAAGGGGCCGGCAAGAGAAATTTTCAACCGTCCGCGTCATCCGTACACCCAGGGATTACTGGCTTCCATTCCACGACTCGACGGCGATCCGGACAAGCCACTACCTGCCATCGAGGGCATGCCTCCCGATCTTTCAGCCTTGCCGGCGGGGTGTGCATTCGCGCCGCGCTGCCCCAAGGCCCGCAGCGAATGTGAAGCATCCAAGCCTGCTTTAGCCAAAGTAAGCGAAGGCCACCTCAAGGCTTGCTTCAACACCTGACCGACCGAGCCAGTCCAACCTCATTACGACAAGCGCGCCATGGAAGACATCCTCAAAGTCGAAGATCTGCAGATCCATTTTCCTGTCATGAAAGGAGTGGTCTTCAAAAAACAGGTGGCTACCGTCAAGGCCGTGGACGGCGTGTCGTTCTCGGTCAAGCGCGGCGAAACGCTGGGCGTGGTCGGGGAAAGTGGATCCGGAAAGTCCACCACCGGGCTGGCGCTCATGCACATGCTGGAGACCACCGGCGGGCGCATCATGTTCGAGGGGCAGGACGTGACCAGCTTCAACCGCTCCCAAGTCAAACAGTTTCGCCGGCGGGTTCAGATGGTGTACCAGGATCCCTTCGGTTCGCTGAACCCGCGCATGAAGGTCAAGGACATCATCGGCGAGCCTCTGGTGGTCCATGGTCTGGCCAAGGATCGCGCCCAGTACGACAAGCGGGTGGCCGAGTTGCTGCGCATGGTGGGCTTGTTACCGGATATGGCCGAGCGTTATCCCCATGAATTCTCCGGCGGTCAATGTCAGCGCATCGGCATCGCCAGGGCACTGGCGCTGGAACCCAGCCTGATCGTGTGTGACGAGCCGGTGTCTGCCCTGGATGTGTCGATTCAGGCCCAGGTCATCAACATCTTCAAGGACTTGCAAAGACGCCTGGGCCTGACCTATGTGTTCATTGCCCACGACCTGGCCGTGGTGCGCCACATCAGCCACCGCATTGCGGTGATGTACCTGGGACGGGTGGTGGAGATTGCGTCTCGTGATGATCTCTATCGCAGACCCAAGCACCCTTATACCCAGGCGCTTATGTCTGCGGTGCCCGAGGCCGATGTAGACGCCGAAGCCCAGAGAAAACACATCGTTCTCAAAGGCGAGATCCCCAGCCCGCTGCGAATTCCTACCGGTTGCCGCTTTCATACGCGCTGCCCCGTGGCCATGGACAAGTGCCGCACGGAAGAGCCTTCCATGAGTGATCAGGGCGCCGCCCACGCGGTGGCTTGCCATCTCTGCGGCTAGTTGCCTGCATTCGAAAACACCAGAAGAGGAAATATTTGATGGCCACCAGAACTTATCCTGAGTTCAGCACCAACTACCCCTTGCTCCTGACCACCTTCATGAAGCGGCCGGTGCGTTACTACCCCGACCAGCTCGGCGTGGTGTACCGCAACCATGTCACGGGTGAGTACCTGCGCTTTACCTGGCGCGAGTGGTACAGCCGGGTTTGCCAGTTGGCTCATGCGCTTGTGGACGAACTCAAGATTCAACCGGGCAAGCCCGGGCAGTTGGGCGATCGGGTGGGCACCATGGCCTACAACACCCATCGCCACCTGGAACTGTATTACGCGGCTCCTTGTATCGGCGCGACCTTGCACCCCATCAACATCCGTCTTTCGGACGAGCATGTTGCCTACACCATCAACCACGCCCAGGATACGGTCATCTTTGTCGACGACGTGGTCATGCCGTTGCTGGAGAGGGTTTACGACCGCATCAAGGACACCGTCAAGCTGTTTGTCTACATGTCGGACAAGCCCGGCCTGCCTGCTTCCAGTATTCCCAATCTCATCGAGTATGAGGTGCTTCTCGCGGCGCACCAGAAATCGTTTGATTGGCCGTACTTGCACGAAGACACCAACGCCACTTTATGCTACACCACAGGCACTACGGGACAACCCAAGGGCGCCACCTTCACGCATCGCCAGCTGTACCTGATGATCGTGCACAGCATGGCCCGTCAGGCGGTCGCCAACACTCCGAACTATCTTGAATCATCGGAGCGGCTCGGCGAAAACTCCGTGCCCATGCTCAACACTCCGTTGTTTCACATCCACGGTTGGGGGTCTCCGTGGTCCACGGTTTTCTGCGCCCAAAAGGTCGTGCTGCCCGGCACCTTCACGGTGCGCGGCTTTTGCGAGCTGGTTGATCGGGAGAAGGTGACCTCGGTGGGCATCGTACCGACGATCG
>JGI20166J26741_10218892_pt1 | contig 16835 bp, 10 predicted proteins | sample TergutCu122P5_FD_26741 | JGI IMG/M metagenome (IMG submission 26741)
CCGCCCTTGCCGGGCTCGGTCAGACCCTGGAGTCGATCGAAGCCGTGGTCGACGTGCCGACCAAGAGGACGGCCATCGCCGAACTGGAGCGGCAGGCGGCCGCGCCGGATCTCTGGAGCGATCAGGAGAACGCCCAGAAGGTGACCCAGAAGTTGTCGAGCCTGCAGGCCGACGTCGAGCGGGTGACGGGCCTGCGCCAGCGTCTCGACGATCTGGGCGTGCTCGTGGACTTGGGCGAGGAAGAGGACGACGCCGAGACGCTGGCGGAGGTCGAGCGGGGCATCGCCGCGCTGCGGCCCGAGATCGAGGCGCTCGAGGTCCGGACGTTGCTGAACGGCGAGTACGACGACCGCGACGCCCTGGTCACGATCCGTTCGGAGGCCGGCGGCGTCGATGCCGCCGACTTCGCCGACATGCTCTTCCGGATGTATCTGCGCTGGGCCGAGCGCCACAAGTACGCGGTCGAGGTTTGGGACACGAGCTACGCCGAGGAGGCCGGGCTGAAGGCGGCCACCTTCACGGTCAAGGCGCCGTTCGCCTACGGCACGCTGTCGGTCGAGCAGGGCACCCACCGGCTGGTCCGGATCTCCCCGTTCGACAACCAGGGCCGGCGCCAGACCAGCTTCGCCGGCGTCGAAGTCCTGCCGGTGACCGAGGAGACCGACCATATCGACATCCCCGAACAAGACATTCGGGTCGACGTTTTCCGCTCGTCGGGTCCCGGCGGCCAGTCGGTCAACACGACGGACTCGGCCGTCCGCATCACCCACCTGCCGACCGGCCTGGTCGTCTCCTGCCAGAATGAGAAATCCCAGCTGCAGAACAAGGCGGCCGCCCTGCGCGTCCTGCAATCCCGCCTGCTGGAGCGGGCCCGCGAGGAGCGAGAGGCCGAGATGCGCCAGCTCAAGGGCGACGGCGGCAACTCCTGGGGTTCCCAAATGCGCAGCTACGTCCTCCACCCGTACCAGATGGTGAAGGACCTGCGTACGGAACACGAGGTGGGCAACCCGGCGGCCGTCTTCGACGGCGATCTCGACGGGTTCATTGATGCGGGGATCCGGTGGCGGCGGCGGCAAGAGGCGGCGCTGTAGGGGGTCCGGGGGGTTCCCTCCGGTTGGGGGTGCGGGGGTTTGACCCCCGCAGGGCGCCGCATTGATGCGGGGATCCGGTGGCGGCGGCGGCAAGAGGCGGCGCTGTAGGGGGTCCGGGGGGTTCCCCCCGGTGTAACCCCCTCGGCCGGGCGCTCGCGTGGCGTCCCACAGTCCCGACGCGGCGTGGGCTACTGTGCTCGCGTGGTTCCGGCCAGCGAGCCATGGTAATCTGAGGAAATCCTGAGGGTTTCTCAGGAAGGTATCGGTTTCGGCCCAGGTGACGTGCAGTGATCAGATTTGAGGATGTCTCCCGGATCTACGACGGGATGAAGAAGGCGGCTCTGGCCAACATCAACGTCGAGATCGCCAAGGGAGAGTTTGTCTTTCTCGTCGGCGGCTCCGGCTCCGGCAAGTCGACGTTCCTGAAGTTGGTGTTGCGCGAGTTCCGGGCCACGACGGGCCGCGTCTTCGTGGCGGGCCGTAGCCTGGGCGACCTGCCCGAGCGGAAGATCCCGGCGTTGCGCCGGGGCATCGGCATGGTGTCGCAGGATTTCCGCCTGCTGCCCGGTAAGACCGTCTCCGAAAACGTGGCTTTCGCCCTCCAGGTCATCGGCAAGTCGAAATCGCAAATCCGGCGCGTCGTGCCGGAGACCTTGGAATTGGTCGGCCTCGGCGACAAGGGCGAGCGGCGACCCGACGAATTGTCGGGCGGCGAGCAGCAGCGCGTGGCCATCGCCCGAGCCTTCGTCAACCGGCCCAAGATCATCCTGGCCGACGAGCCCACCGGTAACCTCGACCCGGAGACATCCGTCGGCATCATGAAACTCCTCGACCGGATCAACCGGGCCGACACGACTGTCGTCATGGCGACCCACGACTGGGCGATGGTGGATCAGATGCGCAAACGTGTCATCGAGTTGGACGACGGGCACATGGTGCGCGACCAAGTGCGGGGCATCTACGGGGCCAGGGCCTGAGGAGAATCATGCGCCACGCCTTTTCGGAAACTCTCTCGGGATTGCGCCGCAATACCGGGATGACGTTGGCCGTCGTCGTCACCATGTGGGTGTCGCTGTCGCTCTTCGGCGCCGGTTTCCTGGCCGCGCAGCAGGTCAGCCTGCTCAAGGGCGAGTGGTACGACAAGGTCGAGATCTCCATCTTCTTGTGCACGTCGGCCTTCACCACGGGCAACTGCGCCGGCGAGGATCTGACCGACGACCAGCGGGCCCAGATCCAGGCGGCCATCGAGGGCAACCCCGAGGTCTTGAGGGTGTACTACGAGTCCAAGGCCGACGCTTATGACCAGTTCCGGAAGGCCTTCGCGGGCACTCCCCTGGAGGGGTCCCTGACCGAGGACAAGATGCAGGATTCCTTCCGGGTCAAATTGAAGGATCCCCAGCACTACCAGGGGCTCCGATCCCAGATGGAATCCATGGTCGGGGTTCAGAATTTCCAAGACCTGCACGAGTACTTGGACCCGATCTTCCGCTGGCTGGGCGCTTTGCAGTGGGGCACCATCGGTCTGTCCCTGCTGCTCTTGGGGGCTGCCGCCCTCCAGATTTCTAATACCATCCGAATGGCCACCTACACCCGAGGCAAAGAGATCGGCATTATGCGCCTGGTCGGGGCCTCGAATTTCTACATCATGATCCCGTTCCTGCTGGAGTCTTTGGTGGCGGCGCTGATCGGCGCGGCCCTGGCCTGCCTGACGTTGTGGCTGGCCTGGTGGCTGATCATTGATCGCAACGCTCAAGCCACGCTCAAGGTCTTCCAGTGGATCGGACAACGCGAAACCGCGTTCGCGTCGGGCGCCGTCGTCGTTGTGGCTATTATTCTGTCTGTCATTCCCACGCTGGTGTCGGCCCGCCGCTATTTGCGGGTCTGAACCCCAGCCGCTTCCCAGGGATTGGAGGACTGTCCATGACAGTCACGTTGTTCAGACGGCGTCGCGCGCCGCGCTGGGTGGGGCTCGCCCTGGCCACAGTTCTGCTGGCCGGCGGGGTGGTCGCCGCCGCCTCGGCCGATGACCGGGACGACGAGTTGGCCCAGCAGAGGTCGGCGCTGGCCGGACAGGCCGGCGCCGCGCAGGCCCAGGTCGACGGACGGGCCGCCCTGTTGGCCGAGGCCGAGCAGCGCGTGACCGCCGCCCAAGCCTCGGTGGCCCAGGCCGCCGTCGACGTGACGAACGCCCGGGCGGCCCTGGCGGCGGCCCAGGAGCAGGTGGCCCAGGCCAAGGCGCTGGACGACCAGCGGGCCCGGGAATTGGCGCAGGCCGAGGACCAGCTGGCGGCGGCCCGCCAGAGGGAGCAGCAAGGCCAGCACGACCTGGCCGACGAGCGTGATCAATTGGCCCAGGCGACCGCGCTGAGCTTCCAGCAGGACAACCCCCTGTTGTCAGTCGCCACCATCGTGGACGCCGCCGGCGGGACCGCCGACTTGTCCAACCGGATCCAGTGGGCCGCCAACTCCATCGCCACGACCCAGTCGGGGCTCGACCGCCTGGAGCAAATCCAGCGCCAACTGATGCAACAGCGGGGCACCACGGAGGTGGCCGAAGCCCGCGCCGACGACGCCAAGCAGGCGGCCGCCGCCCAGTTGGCCACCACCCAGGCGGTGGAGCAGGCCGCCCAGGTGGCCGAGGCCGCCCTGGAGCAGGCCTTGGCCACCCAGCAGCAGGCCCTGGCCGGCCAACAACAGGCGGAAGCCGCCGCCGCCGGCGCCCTGGCCGACGCCAAGACCCAACTGGCTTCGGTCCAAGACCAGCAGGCCGCCGTCAACGCCGAGATCGCCCAGCGGGCCGAAGCCGCCCGGCAGGCGGCAGCGGCCGCCGCGGCCGAGGCTGCCGCCGGCGCCGCGGGCCAGGCCGGGTCCGGCCCGGTCACCAGTTCCTCGGCGGGCCTGATCTGGCCGATCGATCCGTCGCAGGCGTGGATCTCGTCGCCGTTCGGCTGGCGAGTCAACCCGATCGGCGGGTATTCCGAACTGCACGACGGGACCGATTTCGCCGCCGGTTGCGGCACGCCGATCCGGGCCGTCGTCGCCGGCACCGTCATCAAGAGCTACTTCGGCGACGGCTACGGCAACCGGATTTTCGTCGATCACGGCTGGGTCGGCGGCGTCTACATGATCAGCGCGTCCAACCACATGATGAGCCCGGGACTGCCGGTCGGGACGTATGTCAACCAGGGAGACATCATCGGCTACGTCGGCACGACGGGCTACTCCACGGGCTGCCACCTGCACTTCCACCTCTACGTCAACGGCGGCCTGGTCGACCCGACGGGCTACCTCTGACCGACGGACCCGGCGGGCCCATGGTGACGGGCCACCACGGGGGTCGGCGCGGTCGGGCGGGCCTTCGCCCGTCCACTAAGCTGACCACCTTTGGCGCGGGGCACGTGAGGAGTCGCCCCGGCGCCCCGCGACCACGTGGAAGGGGGAAACTGTGCCCAAGGAGCAAGGCCGCAAGCTCGTGGCCCAGAACAAGAAAGCCCGCCACGACTATCACCTGCACACCACCTTCGAGGCCGGCCTGGTCCTGACCGGTACCGAGGTCAAGTCGCTGCGGGCCGGGCGGGCGTCGCTCCAGGACGCCTACGTCACCGTCGACGACGGGGAGGTCTGGCTGCGCGGCGCCCACATCCCGGAGTACTCCTTCGGCACCTGGCGGAACCACGCGCCGAGGCGCGTGCGCAAGTTGCTGTTGCACAAGAAAGAGATCGCCCGGCTCGGCCGTGAGGTTGATCAGCCGGGTCTGACGATCGTGCCGCTGTCGGTCTACTTCCGCGACGGCTACGCCAAGGTCGAGATCGCCGTGGCCCAGGGCAAGCGGGAGTATGACAAGCGGGCCACCATCGCGGCCCGGGACGCCGAACGCGAAATGGCCCGGGCCTTCTCGGCGCGCCTCAAGGGACGCCGCTGACGGGCTGGGCCCGGCTCCCAGCAGGCCGCTGGCCGGAGCGTCCCGGCTGGGGGACGCCGCTGGCTGGCCGGACGGTCCGGCCCGACGCGTCGGGCGGGCCCGGGTGGCGGAGGGGCGCCCTACGATGGGCCTGGCCGGCCGACCCCGCCGTGCCGCGTCAGCCGACGTCATCGATTCCCGCGGCGGGGGGTCGGCCCCTCACCACGCCGGGGAACAGGCGTCGACGGCGAAAGGAACGAGCCATGACCACCACCACCACGACGATTCGGACCCTGACCCTCGACGGGGCGCTGGAGGCGATGCGGGCGTCCCGGGAGAAAGCGACCGCGCTGGGAGTCCCGGTGTGCCTGGCCGTGGTCGATCAGGCGGGCGTCCTCTTGGCGTTCGAGCGGCTCGACGGTGCCCCCGCGCTGTCGATCCAGCTGGCCCAGGACAAGGCCTACACCGTGGCGGCCTTCGGACTGCCGACGCGCGAGTGGTACCCGCTGATCGCCGACGAGCCGGCGTTGTTGCACGGCATCGTGAAGGCGGACCGCCTGATGATCTTCGGCGGCGGCGCGCCCGTGACGGTGGGCGGTCAGGTCGTGGGCGCGGTCGGAGCCTCGGGCGGTTCTGCCGAGCAGGACGACCTGATCGCCTCGGTCGGCGCCGCCGCCGTCTCTGGTTAGGCGCCTGGTGCGTTTCGCTGTTCCGCGCCACGGGCGCCAGGCGGGATGAGAGGCGGACCCAACTGTGTGTTCACATGGGCCTGGGGGCACAACGTGGGGGTCCCGAGGTCGCTCGACGGCCTTCCTCGGACGGCGGGCAGTTCTGGGCCACGTTCCGGGGACGTCGGGCTGTCGCTGCTTCCCGCCAGGCCGTTTGTCTGTTACGGTCAGTGCTGTTTCCTCCACCACCCAACCTCCCCCGTCCGTTGCCTCAGGCGCAACGTGACGGTTTCACGACAAGGAGAAACACGCATGCGAAGGAAAGGCATAGCAGCCGGCGTAGCCAGTCTCGCGATTCTGCTGAGCAGTTTCGGGACGGCGACCGCAGCGGAGCCGACGAGCGAGACTCTGTGGCTGACCAAGCCTGTGGTCACCGCGTCTGCGGCGGCCCAGACAACCAGTCTGATCGTGAGAACGACGGACGCCACGTGGGCGGCTGTGGCGGCTGACTCCTGGGTCACCGTTGCCCCCGCCTCCGGCGTCAGCGGGGATACCGTCAAGATCTCCGTGGCCGCCAACACCTCCGTGGCCCGGGCCTCGACGGTGACGTTCGCGACAGACAAATCGACCGTCATCCTGGCGGTCAACCAAGCGGCCCCCCCGCCCAAGGTCGAGGCGACCGGTGCCGCGTCTTGGCAGAGCACGTGGCAAGGGCAGAACCAGACCCTCGCCTACACGACATCCAACGTCACCGCCGACGTCGGCTGCGGCGTGACCACGGGCGCGGCGTGGCTGACCGTCAGCGACGCGACCTTCGACGCGGCCAAGTCCACGGGCTCATTCGTGATCACGGCCGCGGCCAACTCGAATCCGTTCCGCGTGGCGCTGGTCACCGTCGCCTGTGGCACCGCCCGCGCGCAGTATGTCGTCAGCCAGGAGGCCGGCCCGTACTTGAAGGTGTCGCCGACCGACCCGCGCGTCGGCGATGTGGGCGGGCCAGTCGTGGTCCAGGTCACGGCGGCCACGGCCCCGTGGACGGCTGAGGTGACTCAGGGCGCGGACTGGTTGACTGTGTCGGCCCTGTCCGGCACCGGTGGTCGGCTCGTCACTCTGCAAGCGGCCGTCAACCCCAATCCGGGCACCGACCGGCAAGCCACCGTGCGTTTCAGCAACGGCTTCAGCCAGACCGATGTCACGGTGACGCAGTCGAGCAGCCTGTCGCCGGCGCTGTCGGGTCTGTTGACGAATTGGGGTTTCCAGTTCGGCAACCTCCTGCAGATGGTGATGAACCTCATCACGAAACTGTTCTCGGGCCTGCCGGCCTTACCGGCGCTGCCGGTGGCCTGACGGGAGAGACCTCACCCTGTCGGCGCTAAGCCCTATCGTTGGCGGGCGCGTGGCCAGGCGGACTCCGCCTCGCCCCGCGCCCGCCGACGTTTCCGCGTGTGTGGGTTCTGCCCTAGGAGCGTGGGCCAGAACCATGTCCCGCCCGAGGAACGCCGAATCGGGCGACTTCCGGCCACTACATCGTGTGCCCGTAGGTCCGATACGAACACAAGATGTAGTAGCCGGATCTCATCCCGCCCGACGCCCCTCGGTCGGAACAGCGTTCAGACCCGCGCTCGTAGGTGAGGCGGCTGGGGCTTGAACCCAGGACCTAGGGATTATGAGTCCCTTGCTCTGACCGGCTGAGCTACCGCCCCTGGCGCAGCGCCAGTGTACTGGCGCCGTGGCGGCCGGCCCAGTTGTCCCCGGGCGGCAGACTAGTCAGGGACCAAGCGTCGTGGGGCCGACCCCGCCGGCGCCGCCTAGGCGGCGTGGCATAGTTGACCCTGGCTTGATCGACGCCTCATCGAGCCAGCCCGAAGGAGAACGAAACATGGACGCCTCAGAGCAGGACCGTGGCGCGGGGGACATCCCGCGAGACCTGGAGGAAGCCCGGCAACGGCTGGCCGACAGCATCGGCTCGCTCATCAACGAGGTCCACCCCAAGGCCGTCGCCCAGCGCACGATCGATGAGGCCAAAGTGACGGCCCAGCGTACGTTCGAGGAGGCCAAGGCGACGGCCCAGCGCACGTTCGAGGACGCCAAGGCGACGGCCCAGCGCACGTTCGAGGAGGCAAAGGCGGTCGCCCACAGCCGGTTCGAGGACGTCAAGGCGACGACACAGCGCACCGCCGAGCAGGTCAAGGCCACGGCGACCGACGGGTTCCAGCGGCTCAAGTCAGAACTCATCGACGACAACGGTTGGCGCACGGATCGGATCGTGGCGGTGGCGGGTGGCGTTCTCGGCGTGCTCACGTTCGTCGGCATCGTGCGCGGCGTGCGCCGGTGACCGCGGCGAAGCGGAGCGCGTCGGACCCGGCAGTCTCGCCCGGTAGCGCGGTCGCCGCCGCGACGGGCGCAACGCCGACGAGGAAGAACGGTGGCGAGTCCGACCCGTTGCCGATCCGGATGCTGCACGACCGGCTCCTGGTTCAGGCGGAACAGGCCCCGGGGGAGCGGCGCAGCGGCGGCGGCATTCTCATCCCGGCGACCGTCCAGATCGGCCGGCGGCTGACCTGGGCCACAGTGGTCGCGTTCGGGCCCAATATCCGGTCCATCAAGGAAGGCGATCGGGTCTTGTTCGACCCGGAGGCGGCCGCCGAGGTCGAGCTGCGCGGGACAGTCTATTCGCTGCTGCGCGAGCGTGATCTGCACGCTGTGGCGGCGACCCGGCTGGCCGAGGGCCGGGCCGGGTTGTACCTCTGAGACCGGGTTGGTCGCGGTCCCGGATCTTGGGCGGCGCGGGCTGATGGGTGGCGGGTGGTCGCTGCCCACTACGGCGAACCTTCTCCCTCTCTCGGGCCTCGGGCCGACCTGAGCCGCGCCGCCAGGCCGGACGCGCGCAGGGCCGGATGGGCCACCGCGTGGGCCACGGCCTCGGGCGTGCCGATCAGGCGCACGGCGTGTTGGGCGCGGGTCACGGCGGTGTAGAGGAGTTCCCGGGTCAACAGCGAGCCGCCCGGTTCCGGGACGATGATCGTGACCGAGTCGAACTGGCTGCCCTGGGCCTTGTGGATAGTGGTGGCGTGGGCCGGTTCGAGGCCGTCCAACTCGGCCGGGCCGATCAGCCGCCAGCCCGCCGCCGTCGGCAGGGCGACGCGGGCTTGTCCGGCGGCCCGCGTGATGATGCCGGTGTCGCCGTTGAACACGCCCAAGGTCTCGTCATTGCGCGTCACCTGAACCGTCAGGCCGACGGGCCACGGGCCGGCTCGCTCGGCGGGCGCGGCGCCGGCGAGCGACCAGTCGGCGACCAGTCGGCCCCAGCGGGCGACACCGAAGGGGCCCTGGCGGTGGGCGCAGAGCAGCCGGTGCCGGTTGGCGGCCCGCAAGGCCTCGTCGAGGGCGGCCTCGTCGCCCGTGGCGTCCCAGCGGGCCAGGGCGGCCACGGCGTCCCGGCGCTGGGTCGCCACCGTGGCCCGCAACTCCGCCCAGCCGTCCGCCGCGCCCGGCGGCGGGCCGGCGGCGGTGAGCGACTCGATGAACTCGATCTCCGGGCCGGCCGCGGCCAGCTGGCGGAGGACGCCGGGGGCGTCGCCGGTCCGCATGGCCGCCGCCAGGTCGGCCAGAGGGCCGCCGAAACGGTAGTTGCGGTCGAGGCGGACGAAGGGGACGGCAGGTCCAGGAGCGCCGCCGGGGCCGGTTGAGGTTCCCTGACGAAAGCCGGGAGCGGTATCGGACTCCGCGGCTGGCGCGGGCTCGGCCACGAGGTCGGCCAGGACGGCGCCCGCCTCGACGGAGGCCAGTTGGTCGGGATCGCCCAGCAGGACGAGCCGGGCCGAGAGGGGAATCGCCTCCAAGAGCAGCCGCATGTGGTGGAGGGAGAGCATCGACACCTCGTCGACCACCACGAGGTCGACGGGCAGCGGGTGGCGGGCGTCGTGGACGACGCCGCCCCACGGCCGGATCCCGAGGATCCGGTGGACGGTGCCGGTGCTGGGGATGGCGTCCGCCAACCGGCGCCGGCCGAGGTCGGTCAGGGTCGTGCGGACCGCCGCGTCCAGGCGGGCGGCGGCTTTCCCCGTGGGAGCGGCCAGGAGGATGCGCGGCGGGCGGTCTGGATCGGCTAGGACGGCGAGGAGCCGGGCGACCGTGGTGGTCTTACCCGTTCCCGGGCCGCCGCCGACGACGCTGACGCTATGGGCCAGGACCAGCTGGGCGGCGTCGCGCGACCGGTCGGGTGAGACTTGCGGCGGCCCGAAAACTTGGTCGAGCCGGTAGTCGGCACCGGGGCAGGCCCGGGGCTCGCGGGCCAGGCGCCCCCGGATCGACCGGGCCACCCGTTCCTGATCGTCCCAGGAGCGTTCCACGTAGAGCCGGCCGTCGGCCAGTCGCAAGGGGCGGCCCGTCGACGGGCCGTCGCCGAGCGTGACCAGCGGGCTGTGGGCCAAGCGGTCGTCCCACTCGGCCCGGTCGGGCCAGACGAGGGCGGGCGGGACGCCGGGGTCCGCCCAGGGCCGGGTCGGCTCAGCGTCGGCCCACGCCGTCGGCAGCAGGGCGTGGGCCGGCAGCGCGTCGAGATCGAGGCAGACGGACCCGGCGCGCAGGGCGGCGAAGACGAGCGCCGCCGCCAGGACCACGGCTGGGTCCGCCTCCCCGTGAAGATGCGCCAGGTGGCGGGCTAGCTGGGTGTCGGACGACGTCACCAGGCCGGCCTCGGCGGCCTCGGCCAGGCTGGTCGGCGCGGCCCGCGTGACTCGGTTGGCGGCCTCGCCAGTCACGGCCATCGTCCCGCCACGAGATCGTCCAAGTCTTCGATCAGGCCGACCGGCGGGCGCCAGGAGAACACGCCGCTGGGCTGGTCGCCCACGAACGGGGTGTCCGGTCCGGCCAGGCCTCGGACGAAGAGGTAGGCGACGCCCGCCAGGTGGCGGTCCGGCGAGTAACCGGCCACGCGCCAGCGCAGGAATCGATGGAGGGCCACCAGATAAAGCAGGGCCTGAAGCGGATAGTGCGACGCCATCATGGCCTCGGCCAGGCGGGCCGGGGTGTAGTGGCGCAGGGTCAGAGGTTCCTGGGGCGGGGCCAGACGATTCGTCTTGTAGTCCACCAGGAGGTAGCGGCTGGGGGAACAACACGTGGGGTCCAGAGATCGCCCGCCCGGCGGTTCCTCGGGCGGGACATGGTTCTGACCCAGACTAGGAGCGTGGGTCAGAACGCTGTTCCGACCGAGGGGCGTCGGGCGGGATGAGATCCGGCCACTACATCTTGTGTTCGTATCGGACATACGGGCACAAGGTGTAGTGGCCGGAGGTTGCCCGATCCGTCGTTCCTCGGGCGGGACATGGTTCTGACCCACGCTCCTAGGTCGGCCCAGGCGCAGGACGACGTCGATCGAGCCGGTGAGGAAGCCGCGCAGGCCGCCGTCGGGCAGGCGGGCGGCGCGCAGGCGCTCGGGATAGGGGGCCAGGGGGTCGTCGGGACTCAGGTGGCGCTCGACCAGGCCGGCCAGGGCGTCGAGGGTGAAGGGCCGGCCGGTTGGGGCGATGGGCAGTTCGAAGCTCAGTTCGGCCAGCCGGTCGGCCGGGGCGACCTCGGCCAGGGTCAGCCCGTCGGCCAAGGGTCCCAGACTGGTGGTCAGGCCGGGTCGGAGCGCGTCCAACAGCGCCTCGGTCTCGATCCCGGTCACCCCGGAGCGGGCCACCGCCCGAGTCGTCACCTGAGCGAACTGCTGGGGATCCTGGGGGTCGGCGTGCTCGAACACGTCGTGGACGAGCGAGCCGAAGGCCGCGCCCCCGGGCAGACCGGCCATGGGGGAAAGCGCGTCCCAGGGGTCGGGCGCGGCGGCGGGCGCGGGGCTCGACGCGTTGGGCACGAGGTCGCCAGGAGAGTCCGGCGGGCCGGGCGGGAACACCGCGGTGGGCCGTCCGGCCTCCGAGACGGTGGTCGGCGGCGCCGCGCCGTCGTCGTCCCAGTCGGCCGGTGGCTCGTCGGCCACGCCGCCGCCGGCGCCGTGGTCGGCGCTGGCGGTCAGCGCGGAATACGAAGTCCGCTGCCAGCTCTGGTCGATGACGCGGTCGAAGCGGGCGGTGGCACCCGTAGTTGGGGCCGGCTCCGGCGCGGGTGGCGGCGCCGTCGGCGGGGCGAGCGGAGAGGCCGGCTGGCCAGGCTCCCCGTCGAGGCCGGGCCGGGCCGGCATCGCCTCCACGGCTAGGCCCGGGCGACGTGGCCAATCACGCGGTCGGTGGCCGGCCAGGGGCGCTGTGGCGGGAGGCTCGGCCCCGTCGTCGGCGGCGAGGAGGCGGTGGAGGGCGGAGGCTTCCGTGTTGGTCCGGGTCGGCAGCCACCAGGCGGTGACGTGGCAGACCGCCCGGGTCAACGCCACGTAAAGCAGCCGGAGTTGCTCGGCGTCCTCGTCGGCCCGGTGTCGCCGCAGGTGGTCGAGGCGCTCGGGGCCCCGGCCGTCGCCGAGGTCCAGCCAGCGCCGTCCCTGGTCGTCGTGGAACGTGAAAGGACACTGCGGCTCCGGCGTGCGGGGGAAGTGATCGCCCGCCTGAGGCAGGTAGACCACGGGGAACTGCAGGCCCTTGGCCTGGTGGACCGTCATGAGGCGGATGGCGGGCCGATCCGTCTCGAGACGGCGGGCCGAGTCGTCGGAGCCGGGAGCGTTGGCCTGGCGCCGGCGGCCCAGCCACTGCGCCAGGCCGGCAGCGCCGAGGCCCTCCTGGCGGCGGGCCGCCTGGAGCAGGTCGGCGACGTGTCGCAGATCGGTCCACCACCGCATCCCGCCGGACACCCCGTCGGGCCAGCCGATCTGGTCGACGAGGTGCTCCAGCACGGCGGGCGGGCCGGCCTGGTCGAGCACCCGCCCCGCCTGGCGCACGGCGGTGGCCAGCCCGGCCAGCTGACTCGGGTCGGCCGCCACCAGGTCATCAACCGTCCAGCCGATAAAGCCGCTGAGACCGACCGCCCGGACGCGACCGGTCCTGGGCTCGGCGATGGCCCGGAGCAGAGTCAGCCAGTCGGCCGCCGCCGGCGAGGCGACGACAGACTGGGCGCCCGTGAAGACGGCGGGCAACCCGGCGGCCGTCAGCCGGTCGAGCAGCGTCTGCCCCCTCGGGTTGGTCGACACGATGACGGCGACGTCGTCGGGGCCGAGCGGTCGGGGAGCCTGGCCGGGCCCGCCCAGGCGCAGGCGGTGGTCCAGCAGGGCGCGGATGTCGGCCACGAGGTCGTCGTCGATCAACTGGCGGGCTTCGGCGATGTTCCAGGTCTCGTCGGTCGCGGGGACGCGCAGACGCAGCGGCGAGGCCCAGGGCGTGCCCTCGGCCTGGAGCGCCGGCGTGGCCGACGAGGTCTCGACCGGGCCGACCTTGATGCGCGGATCCCCCAGCGGGCGGCCGGAGAAGAGCGCATTGACCGTGGCCACCAGCGGCGGCGCGCTCCGGCGGTTGGTGGTCAGGCCAGCCTGGGCGCCCCGGGTGGTGGCCGCCAGGTAGGTGTGAACATCCGCCCCCCGGAACCCGTAGATCGCCTGCTTGGGGTCGCCGATGACGACGACGGCCGAGCGGCCGAGGAAGGCCCGTTCGAGAATCTCCCACTGCACGGGGTCGGTGTCTTGGAACTCGTCCACCAGCACGACGGGGCACGCGGTCGCCAGGCGGTCGCGGGCCGCCGGGCCGGTCACGGGGTCGGTCAGGGCGGCGAGCAGCCGGGCCGGCATGTCGTCGTAGGTGTAGACGCCCTGGAGACGCTTCAGCCGGTCGACGGAGGCCCGCACGTCGGCGGTGAAGGCGGTAGCCGGCCCGTCGCCGCACAACGGCACGTCCGGTCGCAGCAGCGCTTCCTTGGCCCAGCGCAGGGCGGTGGCCAGGTCGAACGGCGGCGTCGAGCGGCCGAAGCGCAGGAGGTAGAGGTCGGCCACCGCGGGGCGTGCCAAGTCGTCCAGCTGGACGACCAGCTGGTCGGAGGCGTCGTGGTCGACCAGGACGCCCAGCCGCCGGAGCATGCCGTCGCAGAAGCTGTGGGTGGTGAAGATGGCGGCCCGGTCGAAGTCGCGCAGCGCGGCCTCGGCGCGGCGCCGGCGCTCGGCCAGGACGGCGGGGGCGGCCGCCACGACGGCGGCCAGGGCCGGGTCGACGCCGTCGTCCGGTCCGGCTTCTCCCGCCCGGCCCGACGGGCCGTGACTCGTCGTCGGGGCCGATTCGGCGTCGTCTGTCGCCCCGGTCGGCGCCTTCCGACGACCTTCCTCCCCACGCCGGGCGTGCGCAGTGCCGGTCGCCCGGGGGGGCGCCTCGGGGTCGCAGGCGGCGGCTCCCGCCAAAGCGGTGGCGAAGGCAACCAGTCGATCCCGCACGCGGTCGCGCAGCTGACGGGTCGAGGCCCGCGAGAACGTGATGACGACGACCCGGTCGACGGGCTGCCCGGCTTCCACGATGTAGCGCGCGGCCAGGGTGGCCAGCGACCAGGTCTTGCCCGTGCCGGCGCTGGCTTCCAGGCACAGCAGGTCGCCCGGCCGGGGCAGGGCGGCGGCGCTGTCGAAGCTGTCGCAGGAGCGTCTCACGGGGTCGTCACCAGCCTCGGCAGGACAGCGCCCGCCCGGAAGAGGGGTCCGTAGACCCGGTGCGCCAGCACCTCGAAGCGGGTCGGGGGCCCAGGGTCGGCCCCGGGCCCGAGCCGCAGCGCCGGCCCGTCGGCGGGCTGGGGCGGCGCGGTCACGAGGGCGTCCGGGTCGGGCCAGACCGTTCGCCAGGCGGTGTCCTGGGCCCACTCCTGCCGCCAGCTCAGGGCCAGGCCGACTGGATCGGGGCGCTGGCCCCGGGTCAGGCAGGGTGCCGCCCACAGTCCCGTCGAGCAGGGCAGCGGCAGGGGCTCGCGCCCGGCCACCGCGTGGAGCCGGAGGAGGCTGGCGAGATAGCGGTCGGCTTCGGCCGGGTCCGGCGCGGGCAGTTCGACCCGCTGACGCGGGGCCACGATGACCGCCCGCCAGGGAGTCTCGGGCTCGGCCACGCGCAAGGCCACGGCGGCCAGCCAGGCCGTCAACTGGCCGCCGGGCCGCGGCCGACCGGCTTGGAGGGTCAAGACGACCTGTCCCCGGGTGGCCACCTGGCCGGTCAGGCGCGGCAGGTCGGGCCAGTCGAGGTCGATGTCGTGCCAGACCTCTGGGGCGGTCTCGTCCTGGGCGGCCGCCCGCAGCACACTGGTGGCGGCCCGCCAGCACTGGTCCAGGACGGGCCCGCCCAGTGCTTTGGGCGGCAAGTCCCCGCGCAACCGCTCGGCGGCCAGGACGGCGGCCGGGTCGTGGCCGGCCTGGCTCAGGCGGAGCAGGCGGTCGGTGATCTGCCAGCGGGCCAGGCCGTCCAGGGCCAAGGGCACCTCGTCGGGCACGGTCCAGCTGTCCGGCGCCTCGTCGGCCAACAGGCTGGGGGCCAGGCCGGCGCGCCAGCGGAGGTAGTGGGCGGCCGGCCGAGTCAGGGCCGCCAGGTCGTCAAGGGTCACGACCACGGGGTCGCCCGGCGGCGTCGCGGGCGGCGTGGCCCGGTCGCGCGGGCGAGCGCGAATGGACGGAAGTCCCATAGCTGAATAGTCCGCCCTGACCCGGTCGCGCGGGCAGGCGAGGGCCCCGACCGCCGCAGCGCGGTCTTGGCGGGGGCCGCTGGGGTCGAGCCGCGGCAGCGGGTGATGGTGGACCAGCCGCTGCGGCGGGGTCGGGCCGACGACTTGGCGGGTCAGTTCCATGAGGTCGCGGACCGGCCCCGGCGGCGGGAACTCGGCGTTGTCCACGGGATCGTGACCCCGGTAGACGACGATGAAGCGGTCGCGGGCGGCGCGCAGGGAATCGGCGAAAGCCTGGCGGTCGAGCCACGTGACGTTCGGGCCGGGGCCCCAGCCGTCCGACTCCGCCAGCACGTCGTCGCCGTCCTGGTCGAAGTGGCGCGGGAAGGTGTCGGCGTCCAGGCCGACCCAGCAGATCACGCGGTGGGGGACCAGGCGGAGGTCGAACGGGCCGCAGACGGTCAAGTCACCCGTCAGCAGGCGGGACCGGCCCCGTCGGCGGGACTTCGCCGCGTCGAGCCAGACGGCCAAGTCGGCGGCGTCGAGCGGCGGGGCGGTCGGGCCCGTCTCGGCCAGTTCGGCCAGGACGCCCATGGCCTCGGTGCGGGCCCAGGCCTGGCCCCGGCCCAGACCGGCCACGAGGGCCAGAGCCTCGCGGCCCCGCTCGGCCCAGACGGGGCCTGGGGCCGGCTCGGCCCAGAGGTCAACGATCCGCCGCAGGCGACCGGTCAATTCCAACAGGGAACCGACCAAGGGGATCTGATCGGCCTCCACGCTCTCCAGGGGCAGGGCAGTCCCCGCCGGCCTCAGCTCGTCCTCCGGGGCGGCGGCGCCGGCTGCCAGTCGGGCCAACCCGGCTTGCCACGTGTTCTCGGGGAAGTCGCCGAGCCCGAACGGCCGGCGGCGGGAGGCCGAGATTCCCCAGCGCAAGCCCGAGGCCCGGATGAGGTCGCGCAGCCGCTCGATGTCGGCGGGGCCCCAGCCGAAGCTGGCGCTGACGGCCGGGTTGGCGGACAGGGCCAACAACTGGCCGGCCCCGGCGCGGGAGTCGGTCAGGTCGACGAGCTGGAACAGAAGGTCAAGCAGCGGGTCGGCTCTGGTGGCCGTCGGCCCTGACACCCTCAGCCGGTGGGCGGGGTGGGCCCAGTCGACGTCCTCCGAGGGCGGCGCGAAGGCGGCGTCCAGCCAGGCCTGGTAGTCGTCGAGGCGGGGGCAAACGACGAGGATGTCACGAGGCTCGAGCGTCGGGTCGTCGGCCAGGAAACCGATCAGGAGATCCCGCAAGACATCGGCCTGGCGGTCGGGGCCGTGGCTGACGTGGAACTGCACGGTGTCGTCGGCTGGAAGGGGGAGCGGCGGGCCGGTCACCCCGGCGAAGACGGCTTGGACCGCCCCCAGGACCGTTGGCGGCAGCGGGGGTGAGGCGGCCAGTGCCCGCTCGGTCGCCAGGGAGGCCAGGGCGGTTTCGGCCGCCCGGGCGAGCTGGGTCAGCGCCTGGCCCAGGGGATGGGCGGCTGGTTGCCGGGTGAAGACGGCGACCTCGTGGTGGACGGCCAGCGCGGCCAGGCACCCGGCGGCGAAGGGTGAAACAGAGTCGGGGCAGAAGACGGCGATCCGGCCGGTCCGGGGCAAGGGGTC
>JGI20166J26741_10220003_pt1 | contig 16824 bp, 22 predicted proteins | sample TergutCu122P5_FD_26741 | JGI IMG/M metagenome (IMG submission 26741)
CTTTGGTTAGATTGCTGACGATATCCGTTCTGCGTGTCACAATCAAAAACAACACCGCAATAATATACATTGGAATCATCGTAAAGACATATGCCTTTGCGAAGGTAAATTTAAGGTAAATAGGGTAAGCAATGCCTGTGGCAAAACTAAAGTAAGCAAAACCAAGCCCCAGCGTAGCCCAGTAAGTAAGTGCAGTCATATTATCGCTCATGACCTTCGACATCACAGCTCCTAGGATGGCAGCAAAGACGATGTAAGCTGCACCGATGATCAAGGCATACAGATATCTACCTATAATCATCTCAGATTTTTTCAGCGGTAGAATACCATAAAGCTTTTCACTGTGGTTTCTCTCATAGATAGAGAAAATTCCTCCACTTGCAGTTACCCCAAATACCATCGTAAACATCATTGTGTAATCAGGTCCATGTGATATCATACCAATTACGATAGCGATAATCGTCAAAGCAGCCGTCATTTTTAAAGTAGATTTGGCAGCATAAAAGTCCAGCTTTGTAGCATTTAATATTCTATTCATGAGCATGTTCCCCCTTTGCGATGTGAATCAGAATTTCATCAATTTCTGGTGATTCTGTCACAATATTGCTTGGTAACCCTTTAATGTCCGATGCTCGCAGCATTCCATTGAAACCTGTAGATGTAATGGATAAGCCAATGATTTTCTTTTTTATATCATCTGTTAAATCGCTTTTGCTTCCTTTTATGATGCAGAAATGCTCCAGCAATCCGTCTTTCGTACCAGTATAGAAAATCTTGCCATGATCGATCAATGTAATGTAATCTGCAATGCGCTCCAAATCAGACGTGATATGTGTGGAGAAGAATACGCTCTTTTCCCCATCCTCTATATATTTGCTCAATATATCAAGAAGCTCGTCCCTTGCTACAGGATCGAGACCACTGGTTGGTTCATCTAAAATCAAAAGCTTTGCACCATGTGACATCGCTACCGCAAGCATAAGTTTCATCTTCATGCCTCGAGACAGCTCTTTAACCTGCTTTTTAGGTGAAAGCTCGAATTTCTCAATATACTCGCTGTAATCCTTGCTATTCCACTGGCTGTAAAAACCTTTAATTGCTTTTTCAACTTCACTCACACGCCATGTGTCTACAAAGAAGATCTCGTCAAACACAGCAGCTAGCTCTTGTTTGGCAGCAAGTTCATCACGTATGTTATCGAGACCAAATATTTTGATCTCACCACTTTCTCGTGTAGCCATATTCAAGATGCATCTGATAGTAGTCGTCTTCCCTGCACCATTTTGCCCGACAAAGCCCATTATATATCCAGCAGGAAGCTTAAAAGATACATCTTTCATATGAAAATCGCTATAACTCTTCTTTAGATTTAAAACCTCTAATGCATTTTTCTTATCCAAATTCATTTCCCTCCAGTGTAAATATAAATAACTTCTCCAATTCTTCCCTTGAAAGTTTTGCAATCCTTGCTGCGTTGATTGCTGCATTGAAGCCATCCTCAATTTTGCGGTAAAGCTGTTCACGGATCAGATCGCTGTCCTTAGGAGCTACATAACATCCTTTACCCTGCACATTGACGATATACCCCTCTTGTTCCAGTTCGGTATATGCCCTTGTGGTGGTGATGACGCTTACTTTCAAATCTCCGGCGAGCTGGCGAATAGACGGGAGCATATCGCCTTCATTCATCTCGTCGTTTAGGATTGCCTCTTTAATCTGTTCCTTGATCTGCTCATAAATCGGTATCCCAGCCGAGTTTTTGATGATGATCGTCAATAGCAAACTCACCTCCATGTCATTAATGTTAATTGTGTTTATGAAGTCATTACTGTATATTTTTTATATTAACACTTAAGGTATAGCTTGTCAATGAGTTATTTAAAATATTATTTTTAATATTTTGTATAAAATTCAGTATACCAGTTAATAATTAAAATATGTTCTCCCTTTTTAATTATATTACTATATATATAAAAACACCATTCAATTTTAAATGTATCCACACTAAAAAAGAATGGTGTCTTTTACTTTAATTTTATTTTTTTAAACAATTCCCTTATGTATTCATCATCCTCACACATATCTCGAAAAGAATAAGCAAAATCTAAAAAAGTTTCCCTGTCATTAGAATAAGCGCAGTATAAATCGCACTCTTCATCATACTTTATCAGACCCTTCAAATGCGGAAATTTTTCTTCAATAAAAGCTTCAGAGAGCTTTCTAAGAGCAAATCCATTTCCCTTATAGCCCCATCTTAAGCGTTTTTTAAAGATATTGTATCTATATAGACCTTCGGTCAAAATCAAAGTATAATTATTTTCATACTCAATAAAAATAAATGGCTTAATCCTCTCTTTAATCTCCATTTAAGCACCTCTAATTTAAATAATTATCTTCATTTTTGCCAAAACTAAGCCATATAAACCATTTTTTATAAATTTAGTATCATAATATTAAATTTTTCCTCAAATTTAACATGCTTTACGCTTCTTAATATCTTAAACCCAGCTTTTTCATAAAGATGAATTGCTCTTTTATTAAAATCAGCAACGGTGAATCTAATCTTATTCTTCTCATTCATTTTATATTTTTTAGCAAATTCAAGACCAAAATTTAAAAAATCCAGACCCTGGCCAATGCCACAAAATTCAGGATTCATACCAAGACCCATATCTAAAGCATCCTCATCATACCCCTCTTCATATGTAGGAATTGTAGCAGCATCACCAAAGCAAAAATATCCAAAGAGTCTATTGGAAAGATCTCTGCATGCATAATAATCATTTTCTAAAAGTTCGTGAATAGTCTCTTCGCATTCCTTAAAGCTATACAAAACATATGGTTCATCATAAGTCCACTTAGAGATCTCCATAGCATTTTCTAAATTCATAGGTGCAATATAGTACATAAATTAATCTCACTTATAGATTTCTTCTCAATTTAAAAAAATTTGTGATCAATTCAGAGCAATTAGCATCATATAGCCACTTTACTTCAGTACAAGTATTTAAATAACTGTTGTTTAATAGATCAAGTATAGATCCACAGCATCCAGAAACTGGCTCACATGCTCCAATAACCACTCTTTTTATCCTGGAATTTATTATGCTACCTGCACACATTGCACAAGGCTCTAAAGTGATATACAATGTAGCTCCAGAAAGCCTCCAATTTGATATAGCTCTCGCAGCTTCTTGTATTGCTAAAAGTTCTGCATGGCAAGTTGGATCATTTTTCTCTTCAACCATGTTGTGACAAGATGCTATTATTTTATTGTCCATGACGATTACAGCTCCAATAGGAATTTCACCTTTATTATAAGCTTTAACAGCTTCATCATAAGCGACCTTCATATAAAAAGCATCTTCCATAATCCACATCCTAAAGAAAATTAATCGACTTTCGTACCTCTCACGCATAACCTCATGATAGGATCATTTGTACATGTAAACATGGTTACTACAGCTTTGCCATTTGTATTTTGATCCACAACTTTTGGAATATCATCGCTCCTATGGGCATCAAAAATATCATCAACTTTATATGTATAAGTAGCACCGTACATATCTGTTATTGTAAAGGTATCACCCATTTTAACATTTTTAAGCTTTCCAAACATGGATTGATCCCTATAATCGTGTCCCATGAGCACCAAGTTGCCCACTTGATTAGCATCGACACCATCGTATTTCACTATAGCAAGTTCAAGAGGTCTCTTATATTTTAAGTCTATATTTGTTTCTTTATTCTGTTCATCTGTTAAAGTTATAATAGGATAGTCAATGCTGATAGATGGTATATTTATTCTACCAATTACAGGATAATCTTCAAGCATGATCTTTTCAGGATCAGGTCTAACTTGTGTTTGATTTTCGCTTAGCTGTAAACCATCCATAGTTTTAAGAGTATCGCTAATTTTAGTTTTAGCTTCTTCAGCTTGAGCAATTCTATTCGATATGTAATTCTGATAGCTAACATACCTGTAAACAAAAAAAGATATTACTGCTAGAGCTATAATGCTACATCCTATGATTGCAAATTTAATGATAAAACTATTTTTCCCTTTATTATTTTTTCTAGATGTTCTTGTTTCATTTGATTTATTAAATCCATTATTTTGTTCTTCATTATTCATTGGATCTTGTGGTTCATTATTCATATATACACCTTCCTAAATAATTTCTCTTTTGATATCGCTAATTTAATTTTATAATAAAATAACATTTTTTTCAACAATATTCTGTAAAAAAATCAAATAAATAGAATAAAACTAAGAATATTATAATTAATTTAAAATATAATAAAAAGTTGACTTTTAATTATAGATACATATATTATAAACTTTATAAAATTTATTATTTGCAAAAATGCAAAATTTATTGACAATTTTAAAATAGATAATTAAAATATAAATATTAGTGTGCTCGTAGCTCAGTCGGATAGAGCAGTAGTTTCCTAAACTATTGGTCGGGGGTTCAATTCCTCTCGGGCACACCAGCTTCACCTTCTTCTTTTAATTCATTAGTAAACTCTAAACTTACCCAAATCATTTTTAGCTTTTTCTTAGTCACAATATTATTAAATGAAATTTTATTCACTTTGTTACTCTTTGCTTAAAATATTTAAAGAGGTAAAATTAATATGTTAATTTTTGATTCTCATGCACATTACGATGATGACATGTATAAAGATGATATAGATGAACTTATAAAAGAATTTAAAAAAAATAATGTAATTGGTATCATTAATTGTGGTGTAGACCATGATTCTTGTTTATCCACTATAGATTTAATCAAACGATACGACATTTTTTATGGGTCAATAGGATTTCATCCGGAATCCTCTCATAGCTTTTGTGATGATTCATTAGATTTTTTGAATAGATTAAAATATAATAATAATAAAATAATAGCAATTGGAGAAATTGGACTCGATTACTATCATAAAGAGATATCCCCTAAAGAACATCAGATAAAAGTATTTGAATATCAAATGAAATTAGCTAAAGATTTAAATCTGCCTGTGATAGTACATGACAGAGATGCTCATAAAGACACTTTAGACAGCATTAAAAAGTTTAAAGGTCTTAAAGGAGTAATGCATGCTTTTTCTGGAAGCTCAGAGCTTGCTAAAGAATATATTAAACTAGGATATTATATTGGAATAGGAGGCGTAGCAACATTTAAAAATTCAAAAAAGATTATAGATGTTATTAGAGACATTGATATTCAAAATATTTTAGTTGAAACTGATGCTCCATATATGACACCTGAACCCTTTAGAGGAAAAAGAAATAGATCTGATTATATTTACTATGTAATTGATAAAATATCAAGCATTAAAAACATCGATGCAGAAGAATTGAGCAAAATACTGATTGATAATAGCTTTAATCTCTTCAATATAGTTCTAAATTAATTTTTTCTTATTATATATAGTTAAAATAATAATCACTTCTCATACTAAGGAGGAAATTATGAGTAAAAGAAAAAGACTTAAAAGAAACAGAATAATTATTATATTTTCATCAATTTTGTTTTTTATTTGTGCTTGCGTTGTAGGTACAGTTATCTTTAAGCAATATAAGCATATAACAGTTGAAGTTGATGGTGAAAAATACAGCATAGGTACATTTTCAAAAACTTATGAAGAAGTTTTTAAAAATCAGAACATAATTGTAAACACATATGATAAAGTCTCTGTCGATTTAAAATCTAACATTAAAGACAAATCTGATGTTATAATAGAAAGAGCATACCCAGCATCTATTAGTTGTGATGGAAAGACAATAAATGTTTATTCTACAAAAAAGACAGTAGAAGAACTTTTAAATGATCAAAACATCGCTTTAAGAGCAAACGATATTGTCACTCCATCTAAAGAAGTGGAGACAACTCCTGCTATGGAGATCAGTGTTACCAGAATCGACAAACTTATAGAAGCAAAAGAAGAGGAAATAGCTTTTTCAGTAGTAGAGAAAGAAGATAACAGTTTAACTAAAGGCGAAGAAAATGTTGTAGAAGAAGGTATAAACGGCAAAAGGCAAATAGCATATGAAGTCACATTAGAAAACGGCGTAGAAATTTCAAGAAAAGAGATTTCAAGTGAAGTGATTGCAGAACCTGTAGATAAAATAATAGCTATAGGAACTAAAGAAATCCCAAAACCCCAAATTGCAATTAAAGATCCAGAACCTCAAGTTGCAATTAAAGATCCAGAACCTCAAGTTGCAACTCAAGATCCAGAACCTCAAGTTGCAACTACTCCATCTGGTAATGTAATAATTTGCACAGCTACAGCTTATTCTCCATACGATGGCGGTTCATATTGTGATTTAACTGCATCAGGAGCACGGGCTACAAGAAACCCGGATGGATATAGTACTATAGCTGTTGATCCTAATGTTATTCCTCTAGGTACAAAGCTGTATGTAAAAGGTTATGGATATGGGATAGCTCAAGATACAGGTGGGGCAATAAAAGGAAATAAAATCGATGTTTTCTTCAATACTACAGAGGAATGCATCAATTGGGGAGTAAAAACTGTAGAAGTTACCATTTTAAATTAAATTTTTAGTTTCTTTAACTTGTGAGGATAAAAAATGATAAAAGAAATCGTAGTCGTTGAAGGTAGAGATGACGCTACTAATGTAAAAAAAGCCATAGATGCAGAAGTTATTTCTGTTGGAGGGTTTGGAATTAATAAAAAAGTAATTGATTTAATCATAGAAGCACAAAACAGATGTGGAGTGATAGTCCTTACTGATCCAGATTATGCAGGAGATAAAATAAGGAGCATCATCTCAAAAAGAGTCAAAGGAATTAAACATGCATATATTAATAGAGAAGATGCTGTGAAGGATGGAAACGTAGGAGTAGAAAATGCAAAAAGCGAAGCAATAATTAAAGCATTAAAAAATGCAAAAGCGTGTTTAGTTGATGCAACAAATGAATTTACTATAAATGATTTAATCGATGATGGTTTATCTATAAGTGAAAAAGCTCAAGAAAAACGCAGTGAACTTGGTAAAATTCTGGGGATAGGCAGCTGTAATTCGAAACAGTTTATAAATAGGCTAAACAAATTTGGTATCTCTAGAGATGAATATTCAAAAGGTCTCGATATTATAGAAAAGAACAGATCAAAATGAACACATTAAGCCTTATAAAAAAGCACAATATAAAACCCAAAAAAAGTTTAGGGCAAAATTTTTTAATGGATGAAAAAATCATAGATAAAATCATAGATTCAGTGGATATAAAAAAAGAAGATGTGATAATAGAAATCGGAGCAGGCCTTGCTACTCTAACAAAGCACCTGTGTAAAAAAGCTAAAAAAGTGATTGCTATCGAGCTTGATAAAGATTTTATTGAAATACTAAATTTGGAATTAAAGGAATATAAAAATATCGAAATAATTCAAGGAGATATTTTAAAGATAAATCTAAGGGGTTTAGCAGATGGTGAGAAAATTAAAATCGTCGGAAATTTGCCTTACTACATTACATCGGAGATCATTTACAAAATATTAAAAGAAGATATGGATCTAGTATCTTTAACAATCATGGTACAGAAGGAAGTATGCGATAAAATATTCAAGACTAAAGTACCTCTTTCTGTTATATTGCAATTTTATTTTTTAATCCATATTGTAGATACTATTTCACCAAATAGCTTTTTCCCTAATCCAAAAGTTACATCCAGCGTTTTAAACCTTGAACCTAAATCTTTAAATGATGATATAGATAAAAATGATTTCATTAATTTTGTGACTAATTCTTTTAAAATGAGAAGAAAAACCCTAATAAATAACTTAAAAATATACTTTGATGAATCAAAAATCATTAGAATTTTAAACAATTTAAATATAAATTTAAAAATTAGAGCTGAAGAGCTTGATGTTATAGATTTTTATAATTTATTTATTGCTTTACTATAATAAAGCATTTTTTATTATGCTCTTTCATATATTATTAACAACAATATATGGAGGAAGCTTAAGTGTCACAAAATAAAAACTTTAGCAGATATTTTATTATACTTCAAGAATCAGATAAGGGCTATGGTATAACACCAAACAAAGTTCCGACTGGATATGCAAAAGTTGAGTGTAGGAATAATAAATGCAAAATCACTTTTTATGTTCAAAATTTAAAGAAAGACAATATACTTTATTACATGTTCCTCATTGCTTCAAAGAAAAATACTGATAAGCTCATAAATTTAGGACATATTAAATTAGACAATACTGGAAGAGCAGAAGTGAGCTCTGAATATGATCAGGATAATATCAGTGGAACAAATATTTCTTTTGATAAAATCTCTGGTGCTGCTCTTGTAGTAATGAACAATAACCAAATTGTTGCTCCTTTAGTAGGATTTAATACAGCAGATATTCCTGATTATAAGAATTTTAAAATATTAAACATGTACATGAGTAACGACAAACCATCTCAGGAAAAGAAGGAAGAACAAGTTAAAAATGAACCAAAAGAAGCCACTAAAGTAAATAATGAATCAAAAGAAGCCATTAAAGTAAATTATGAAAAATATGAAAATGAAATTGAAAAAAATAAAGCAATCGTTGAAAATAAACTTGAAAAAGAAAATATTACGAGAATTGATGAAACACCAGAAGTTCTTGATAAAGAATTAGATGAAATACCAGAAATTACAAGTGAAGAACTGGGTAATTTTGATAATGTAACAAAAACTGATGTTGAAAACCCTGAAGAGAAGAGCAATAGTGCAGAGTTAGACGAAATCATCAACAGATTAAGTGAGATCAATAAAAAAGGGTTAACCATGAAGGAGTTAAAACCTGTAGTAGATGAGCTTAACAAAGTCAATGCAAATATGTTATCAAATGATCTTGTTCCTGTTATTGAAAATATTAGCAAGATGAAAAAAAATACTCCAAGTAGTGACCTTGATAAAGAAATTGACAGGTTAAAAGAAATTCGTGATAATATCGCAATTAATTGCCATTGTGTGGAAGATGATGCCTATGAGGAATATCAGACAAGGGATGAAATGGAACAATATGATAGATATCTCAATGAATTTGATGATGAATATATTGACAGAGATATTCAGGCACAAGCAGGAGAAGGTGATCTTGGAATAGATAACAATGATACGCTTAACTCTGCTTTAGAAAGAGAAATTGCTGATAATTACGACAGCGAATATGAACTTGAAGATGGTATTGGAGAAGAAGAATATACGCCTTATGATTATGAAGATGAAAATTTAAGGCAAATGGAAGATCAAACTCTAGAGAGGATCGATGAGGAAGATAATGATTTTCCAACAGGTAATGTAGGCAAATTTTTTAAAGATGCAATGAAAGATTTTGACAAGGTGAAGAATTTCATTCCAGAGATTAAAAATACAAAATGGTATAGAGTGAATGTCGATGATTTGGATAATATGCTAGACGATAGCGATCATAACAAATACACAATCGCATATTATCCAATGATAAGCTATTATCCTTATTTCGGGAAATTTAAGCACTATATAATCGGGCTGAAACATGACGATAATGGAAAAATGAAATACTTAATTTATGGTATTCCAGGCTCTAAAGATAAATATAGCCAGCCTCTCGATGGTAAAACAGGGTATGTAATTTGGATTCCATTTTCAAATGATAGAGACGATGATATAGGGTATTGGCTCATGTTCTATGATTTTAGAAATTCCACGGTATTGATTCCAGAAAAATAATGATGCAAATGAAAATAGCTGCCAATAAGAATGTATTTAATTTCCTGTTCTTCTCTACCCTTGTTATTATAGTTTTTTTAATCGGAAATCTATTTTATGCTAAATTGCAAACAATCGCTATTATGGAGTATAGCCCGCTTAATTCTAAAAGTTATGTGTATTATGATATTAAATATGAGCTTCCAGAAAATTTTATATGTGATATAGAAGAAACAGATAAAACTTACAAAAATTCTTTTATAGATGACCGAGATGATATGTATGGATCTATAGAAATATTTACAGGTGAAAAAAATATAGACGACCTCATCAATAAAGAATCAGGAAGCTTTCAAAGATCAAATATAAAAATTAATGGAATAAATTATATTCTCTTAGAAAATAAATTGATATCAAAAGATAATCTATTGACTAGAAATTTTATATATTATACATTGCAAAACGAGAGAATAGTCAAATTTACTTTCTCGTCAAATAACAAAAATATAAAAGAAAATATAACGATATTTTTTGAAGATATAATAAGTAAGTTCAAATTTTTATAAAGATAAAATCAAAGTAAAAAGTTGCTAAAAGCTTAAGAGCTTAGATGCAACTTATTTTTTTTTATGCTATAATTAAATAAACTTAATATTTTTTATCTGGAGGTAGAAATTTGAGACCGATATTATTTGAGATACATGGAATAAAGGTATATGGTTATGGGCTTATGATTGCACTTGGTATAATTACAGCGATTTATATAGTTGAGAGAATGATCAAGGATAAAAATAAAAAACTTAGCCTAAGTTCTGATGACATTTTCACTCTTTCTGTATATGCTGTAATAGGGGGCGTATTAGGTGGTAAACTTTTATATATAATAGTAGAAATGAAGCAATTTATTCAGGACCCAAAAGAATTTATTAATACCTTAGGATCCGGTTTTGTTGTTTATGGTTCTATATTAGGTGGAATAGCTGGAGCATACATCTTTGCAAAGAGGAAAAAAATAAAGTTATTAGCAATCACTGATTTATTGGCACCAGGTGTCGCTATTGCTCAAGGTTTTGGAAGGATTGGATGTTTTCTTGCAGGTTGCTGTTATGGGAAAGTCACTAATTCATTTCTTGGTGTAAGCTTTAATTCCCCTTTTACACCTGATCAATTGCCAAGATATCCCACTCAAGTTTTTTCAAGCATTTTTGATTTTGCGCTTGGCATTTTTTTACTAGTGTATTGGATTAAATATAGCAGTGAAAGATCAAGAGGGAAGGTTTTTTCTTTATACTTAATCATAATAAGCATTGGAAGATTTTTAGTAGAATTCATAAGAGACGATCCAAGAGGAAGCGTTGGACCATTAAGCACTTCTCAGTTTTTATGCATATTTAGCCTTGCAGCTGGAATTATTTTATATATCTACAGCAATAGAAAAAAGGAAAGTGCTAGTTAACTTTATGAAAGGGATAATAAGATCATTATTTATTTTCCTTGCAGTGCTTTCTTTATCAAGTTGCAATAGCATTTCTAAAATAGAAGAAATGATAGGTACAAAAAATTCAGAATTTGAATACTTAAAAAACACAGACAATATAAACGAAATAATAGTTGAAAACGCAAGAGATGAAAAATTTAAATTTATTATAACAGATAAATATACCATCAGCGACATCTACGATATGCTCTCAAGAGGTAAGGTTGTTTTAGAAAAGTCTGAATTTAAGCCCGATTATATATTTACAATTGAGGATGTAAACGGAAATAATTATAAATACTATTACGTTGCTGGTAATTTTACAAGCATCTATGGAAACTTTTATGATGATAATAATAAAATATTCTATATATCAGATGCTTTAGATAAAAACATCATAAATAATTTTTTAATATTGAGAAAACCGCCTCAAGAGTTTAATGAAATCTATTATGATTGTATAATCCAGGCTATTAACAAGTATTATGATGAGAATAAAGATGATATTAATAAACCTATAGCTATTGATTTATATGACGATGTAGAATATAGAAGGTTTATATTTTCCTATGATGTTAACAATTTTGTAGATAAACTACAACAAATGAATTTAAATTTTAATGTATATGATACAGAAAAACCTATTCAAACTTTAACAATGCTTTCAGTTAATACAATAGGATTTGATGAAACTACATATGAATGCAAATATACTTTTACCAAAGATCAAGCTTATGAATCTTACACATTAAGAGCTGATTATAAGGATAAAAAATGGGATACCAATATTTCAAAAGATGATGCTTCGCAATAAATTAATTTTTTGCATAAATACTTTTATAATTCACAAAATATATTAAAAATAATAAAATATATAAGAGGTGCTTAAATGAAAGTTTATGTTGATAAAGATATATGCATAGGGTGCGGACTTTGCCCAACAATTGGACCAGATGTCTTTCGAATGAATGATGATATAGGAAAAGCTGAAGCGATTTCAAATGACATATCATCCGATTTAGAAGATCAGGCAAAAGAAGGAGAAGAAAATTGCCCAGTAGGAGCTATAGCAGTGAACAATGAATTATAGCAGTGAACAATGAATAATGAATATTGAATAATGAAATAGTATTTTAGCACCTTCGGGTGCCCTTTTATTAATATAGCCACCCAAAAGGTGGATATTTAAACTTATTCTATTTAAGGCGTGTTTCAAAAAATGATCAAATTTAGTTGACACATTTTTGTTTTATTATATTCTAAAACTTAACGAGATCAATACTTTAAGTACTATCATAAACTTTGAGAGTGTCAGCTAAATTTGAATCACGCCCTATTTAAAAGAAAAAGCTTTTTTATAAAAGTAGGGTTTATTAACTTTAACATCTCCATTTTCGAAAACAATTTGAGGGTTAACTGAGCTTAAAATATTAATAGTATCTTCATCTATCAGCCTTCTAAGGGTACGAAGAATATTATCCATCTTCATATAAATGCTATTCTTCCTATGAGCATCGGTTCCAAAAAAGTGAATCATATCGTTCTTCAACAAAATTACAGCAGTCTTTAAAACCTCTTTCCCATAAACGCCGATGATGCTTCCATAATTCATCTGAAATAAAACTCCGCTTTCAATAAATGGAATCAAAGAATTAGGATCATCTTGAACAAATTTGTACCTTTCAGGATGAGCTATAATAGGCACTAAACCCTTTAGAATGCATTTAAAAATAATAGGGTTTAAATATGGCACCTTAGAGTCCATAGGTAACTCCATTAAAAAATACTTGCTATAATTTAGAGTCTGAAACCTATTTTGATCTATCCAATTAATGACTTCAGTGGAAATATAGATCTCATTTCCGCTGTAGAGATTGGTATCAATAGAATCATAAATAAGCTTTTCCCTTAAATCGTTCAAACGAACTTGATTTTCATCTCGATTAACGTAGCTTTCCTCCATAAAATGAGAAGTGCAGAAAACAGAAGAAAAACCACTCTCATAAGCTTCTTGTGCCATCTTAAGAGATTCATCCAAATCCTTTGAACCATCATCAATACCATGCAATATATGACTATGTAAATCTATCATAAAAAAACTTCACACCCTATTCATAATATCCAGTGTATCCATATGAATACTCTTGTCTTTTATTTGGGATCTTATTTAAAACAACTCCGGCAATCTTTCCACCAACATTTCCAATGGACTTCTTTAACTGCTTTAAAGAGTCGATCTTTGTAGTCTTGTACTTAGCTACAATCACAGTGGTATCCAATAAACTAGATAAAATTATGCTATCAGTTACGAGAATAGACGGAGTTCCATCAAAAATTATATAATCGTAATTAAACTTAAGAATATCTATCAAAAGCTTCATAGCATTTGAAGCTAAAAGCTCAGATGGATTAATAGGTCTAATGCCAGAAGGTATAATAGATAAATTATCTATTTCAGTCTTCATTATATATTTATCAAAATCGATCTTGTCAAAATCTTCTTCGTTCTGATCTATATCTGATAATAAATTCGATAGACCTGAACTAGCTTGCACATTAAAGATATCAGCTTGAGTGCCACGCCTCAAATCAGCATCGACTAAAATGACCTTCTTTTTGTGCTGAGCAAATGCTACAGCTAGATTAGAGGATGTCCAACTCTTACCTTCCCCTGGTAAAGCACTGGTTACTAAAATAGTCTTGACTTGCTTATTGATCATGCTGAATTCTAAATTAGTCCTCAGCTCCTTAAAAGCTTCTGAAATTCTTGACTTTGGGGATCTAAATGTTATAACTTCATTTTGCATATAAAAACCTCATTCATAAATATTATAGTGCAGTTTTTGAAAAATAACTTGGTTGTTCCTTAACAGGCTCTTCTGGCACTTTTAGCTCTTCTGGTACTTTTAGCCCTTTCCTTACTACCTTTGCTTTAGATGGCTTATACTCTGGAATAGATGTGAGAACGAGTAAGTCCAAATAATTTTCGATATCTTCGTTTGTCTTTACAGAGTTGTCAAAATAGAAAATTAAAAGAACAACTAAAATCGAGAGAATTAAACCAACTATTCCAAATAAACCTATATCTCTTAAATCATTAATATTAGAAGGCTCTTTAGCTACCTCCCCTTTATCTATAGTGTAGACATTTTGTATATTATAGATATTTAAAACCTCTACTGCAAATACATTAGGAATTTCATTTGCAATCTTTTCTGCAATCACTGGATCATAATCCTTAACTGTGACTTGTAAAATCTCTGTATTTTGCACTGAGACAACTGAAATATTTTTAGATAACTTAACCTCATCAATATTAATACCTAAATTATCAATAACATTATTAAGAACTCTTTTACTCTTAATAATCTGGCTATATGTATCAACTAACTTTTGATTGAGCAAAATATCGTTTTGAGTTATAGCATCATCTGTGTTATTAACACTTTGCGTTGATTGAGATAATTGCTTAGATAAAACCAAAGTAGTTGAGGACTCGTAAACTGGTTTTTTATAATATTTAGAATAAACAAAACCTAGAACTAAAAAAACTAAAGTTGATAAAATGATGAAAATCTTCTTATCTAAAATTACTTTCAAGAGCTGTCTTAAATCTAATTCTTCCATAATTACCCTATGATGCCTCCATATCTTTACAAATTATTTAAATTACATATAAAAATAATAACACTTATTGTAATATTTTGCAATGTTTTTTATCAAATTTAAATATACTATGAGAAAAAGTGAGAATGAATTGAGAAATTTCTCTAATTCATTCTCTAAAAAGATCTATTTCAAGGTCTCTTCCATAAGTGTTTTTTTAACGCATTTAGAAAGCATAACAATTGGCACCTGTTTTAATACAGCTTCCTTCTCTATTAAAAGATCAGAAAAAGAGAGGATCTCAGCTGTATCGATGTCCGATTTAAGATCCTTTAAGGTTAAGATCTTTGTCGAACCATCACTAAGAGCAAAATAATAATCGACACTAATTGTAGCCATAGTCTTATCCTTCCATCAACAGAGTTAAACTGCTTTTGAGTATTTCCTTAGGTGCACTCGCAAGCATATCACCAGCAGCTCGACCTACTGCGAAAAAGTCATCATCAGTAGCCTTTATTGGCATTACATCTAGAGTTTGTTTCTTTCTTTTCAGAAGACCCATTTCATCTATTAACTCATAAGAAATAACTATCGCATTTGTTCGTATAAGAGTATTTAACATAAAAACTTCCTCCTTATTTTATAATACCTATTATCATAATATGCAGATGAAAGTTTAACGTTACAAAGATTAATAATAAAAATTTAATTTATAAGGTATCATATATAAAAATGATTCATATTATAATATATAATAATTCTTATAGGAGAACCCATGAAAAGAGTAAAATTGCAAAGAGAGAGATTGGGAATGGACTTAAAGCCTTATGTTCCAGACCCTAGAGAGATAAGCGAAGAGATCCCAGTGCCAATGACCCCCGAGCAGAGGGAATACTATAAAAAAAGAGAAATAGAATTGATTAAACGCCGTGCAAAAACTGTAAACGAAAAGCCTTGTTATCACGGTACGCTTCAGATGATAGATGTGGAGATCATCCAAGATAACTACGGTTCGTGGAATCTATTCGATCTTCCTGATGAAATGGAACAATACGATCTCATGAGAAGCATTGAGAGCGTGGGCTTAATAAATCCAATCTATTGCACTGTTGATAATGCTGGTAATTATAGCGTTATAATCGGAAGAGTTAGGGTCATCGCTTATTGCAACCTTTATGAAAAATATGGAAAAGACATAAAATATAAATATATCCCAAGCTATGTAATACCATTTGATGAAATAGACGAACTCTACCTGCGCTCCTTGATAATAGAATCGAACATCTGTTTTAGAAAAATCTCTAAATTCAACATGATACGAGCTTTGATAGAGAACTATCAGATAATGAAGGAAATGAAGCAATTTCGCAGAGAGAAAAATGTCGGAATGGAAATTGCGAAGATGTTCCATATTAGCGAAGCTACAACATTTAACTTTTTAAAGATCCAGGAATTATGCAATAAAGGTTTAGCACTTTTATATGATGAGAAAATAAGCTTGCAAGTAGCGACATACCTAACAAAAGTCCCAATGGAAATGCAGGAGAAGATCATAGATTCATACGGAGTAGAAGGGATGAAGGCAATTCATAAGATGAAGCTACTTACAAATAAACAGGATATAACCATGGAAGACTTGGAAAAACTATTGAAAAAAGTAGAAAATATCGAGCCTTATACCACGACGATAACGATAAAGATATGCCAATATATACTAGATGCATTTTTAAAACATTTGCTTTCATTTAAGGAAAAGGAAGCAACAAGGCAAGCTGAACTAGTCGGCGGTAAATTTAGCAATGTGTTTAAAATAAGGTTTAAACAAGACCATATGGAGGAATACTTAAATGCAGGACGAATCGATAAGGCTACCTTAGATAAACTTGTAACAGTGAATAATGAAAATTGAATAATGGTAATAGTGAATAGTGATGGATAAATTATTTTAATAAATTAAAATAATTATAAAAATAATTTGTTGAACTAATGAGTTTATTAAAAAAAGTTAATTGAATTTGAAAATGTATAAAA
>JGI20166J26741_10221114_pt1 | contig 16815 bp, 8 predicted proteins | sample TergutCu122P5_FD_26741 | JGI IMG/M metagenome (IMG submission 26741)
AGAAAACCAGACCAACCTCATGTACAGTCATTCACACCACTTTTCAACTTGTATTTTTGACTAATAATAACAGAAATCCATGTGAATATTATATACGTTCCAGTTGATTAAGTTATGTTCATCCCTGTGTGTTTTTTGATGGGGGGGGGAGGGGGGAAGAAAGCACATCTAATTGTAATCCTTGATATAGGTGATTTCGTCTGTTATTTGCTACTTTTATTGATATGAATGTGTGTAGTTTATTCGTTGTTTTGGTGTTGTTTATACTGTCTGTAGGTCGTTATCAACACTCAGTACACCAACTGTTCCATTGGCAATTAGTGGGACAGTAGCAACAAAAGATGAAAGCCGGGATTTTATGAGCGTTTTTCCTGACATTGTGAGAGATCTGACGGAAACTGGAAGGCATTTAGATATTCCAGATGCTACAAAATGGTTTGCAAAAGTGAGTGTAGTTGTAAGACAGCGTTTGTATTTAGTATGTTTGTTGATTCTGTTGTATGATTAAAATTTCACATCTTGATTTGTAACATCCAATCAAGGCTTGAGAAATAGTATAGAAATTAAATTAATGTGTAGTAATAGGACTCTTTTAATGAAGTAAGGTTATTTCTATAAGAAACTTCCATACATTTTAGAAAACCTCAGTAAGTTTTCATTAAGGAAGGAGAGACTATGCCTAACACAATTCGTAACCGCTGTAACCTAAGTTAAATGGAAAGTGCTTTTAAGTGTGAGTGGTGATACTTAAAAATGCTAGTACATTATTCATGAAGTGAATAAGTACTGAGCTAAATGATGTGCTGCATGCAGGTGAATGATACTGTATTTCTTTCATTGTGATTTTGAAGTGAACATAAACACCAGCTGAGCAAGTGGCAACAAAATGTTGCAAGTCATATTGCCTGTCAGATGGGCCAGTTTACCGAAGTGTGGTTCAGGCATTATTTCTATCCATTATGCAGCACAACAGCCATGTAATCAGAAGAATAATACAGTATGTAGAGAGTGATGCATTTTAAATGCTTTAGTACAGTGGGTGCACAAACTTTTCACAAAGCTAGGATTCACCTCCAAATCCTTGGTGCCAGATGGGTGACATGAAGCAGATTACACACTGATGACCCAGAAATATTAGGTATCTCCATGCAAAATATAGTGTTCAAATTCAATATTTTTAAAAACCAATGAAATGCACTGATTACATTACAATAAAGTAGATCACAAAACACACTTCAAATGAGGTGCCAACTCCTTCAAGTTTCGGCACCAAGGTACCATCATCAGGGAGTTTCACAGCATCCAAGGTTCATAGGTCCAACAAGTATTTCAGGCACTATTCACCCACACTTCCATCAAAAAGTTAAACATCTTAATATGTTGAAATTCAAATTACACATCCTTATTGCTGCAACACCAATATATCCACAACTTTAAGAACATAAAGTTATAACTTTGTAGGGCTAATGTAGCTGTTTGGTACAACAAAATATGTAAAAACAAACAACTCACTCCTAAATATATACATGTGAAGGTCAGTGGAAATATTCGCCAAAACATCAACATGAAGAATGCAGATATTGGTGTTGCAGCAATGTGGATGTGTAAGTAGAATTTTAACATTTTAAGACTTTTAACTTTTATTATGCAAGTGTTGGCAAATAGTGCCTGAAATACTTGTTGGACCTATGAACTTTTGCTGCTGAGAAACTCCCTGTGGATGGCACCTTGGTGCCAAAACGTGTAGGAGTTGACACCTGATAAGAAGCGTATTTTGTGATCTATGCGACTGTAATGTCATTAGTGCATTTTGTTGGTTTTTAGAAATATAGAATATAAGAAAGTGCATGGTATAAACAACATAATATTTAGTTTTTGATGTTACATGGCACCTGGGATTTGTGAGTCCCTGTTTTAGTGTGTCAGTAAGAGAGTGACTGGTACTTAGGTATGATAAGTCATGTTCAGAATTTTCTTTTTCCTTTGCTTCAATCATTGGTTCATAATTAACTGCACTGTACACATTTTGCACTGGATTCACTTGTTTGTGCTGAACGTAAAGTGTAGGGTGTTTAGTTTATCTGCACTATATCATTGGTTACTTCCTTTTGGCTGCCTTATCACATAGAACTGGCCTGACTCAGTGAGCCAACTACTGTGTGTGCTATCGCAGAGACATTGTTATATGTGTACAGAGTAGTTGGTAGTCAGTTGTCAGTCATGTGGTGGAGAAGCAGACCCCACACTCATTCTGTGTAGTGGAGAAGCTTTGTTGCTTCTTAGTGGATATTTGAATTCACAGAAGAACAGGTACTGATCTGCGGAAAATCCTGTGTTAATCTACCAAGTGCAGTTACCTCATGCAAAAGTTGGTGTATAGTGTGCTTTGAGTCAACTAAGATTATGTAAATTCTGACACCAGTTTTTGAACACTGAAGACAGTTCAGTATGCTTTTACAGTGCATTCTTGGTTACAGAGTAATAAGCATGGGATTGTAGCTGCCTTTGCAGATCTGAACCCATGCAGTTTACTCTTACTTGTGGGTCTTGTTAAAGGATAAAGTATATAAATCCTTGCACTGAATACAGTCTGGGAGGGGAAGGGGGTAGAGAGAGAGAAGTACTTTAGGATGTAGTTTCTTCACTTTTATCTGGAAAACTTCAATTTGTGATGAGAAACATGTTTGTTATGTCTGATGCATACATTTCAGCCAAAGGAAGCAATTTCCAAGACCTTCTTTAAATATGGTGAGTAAAAGCCAAATATTAGCTGCAATACATTGAAATAAAATGCATGGACCCTAACATCTGCCAAACTGGAATACTAGCAATCAACACAGTCTCTGCCACCATGCCAAACAGTCTGTGAAGCGACCAGTGTTATAGGTCAGGTGATCTAAGGACCCCATGTAATGGGAGACAACTTTAACAGTGTATTTATATATTTGTAATTACTTTTCTGGTAAGTTATATGACTTTTTGGTCACTCTGTACTCTGTGGTTGCACTTCCACTCCACAGTGCACCAGTTGCAGGCCATGCCTGAGCATTATTTCATGCAGGGTTCGTGCTCCTATTCCAACCAAATATTAAAGTTCACTTGCTTTTCTTTACTGGGTTCACTATGCTTGGTGTGAGCCATAGTGTGTCAGTGGATTTTCACCATTCAGATACTGTTTTCTTGCATGTTATTGTGTGTTGATCTTGCCATTTTAAGTGTGTATTTTTGTGGATCACTTTTTACATATGTTGCAACTGTCTGTGTGCTTGGAACAACTTTAGAAATGCTGAGCAGGTTGGCATGAAATTTGGTATTGTAGAATTTTATTAAAACTTATCACCACATTCTAATTCTGACTAAAATCAGTTTCAAATAATGGGTGCTTTACATGAGACCTACACATGTTTCTGCAAGCATCCCAATCAAAATATGTCTGGAATAAATGTACAGATAAATGAACCACATGTTTTATATCTGATACACTTTTCTCATGCTCGTTACAGTTTTCAAGGTAGTTAAGCAAAACGGATTGGGTTCCTGAGAACTGTTAATATTCTGCCTTTGTGTTTGAACTTGTGTATTCGGTAGTCACCATCAGTCTTCTAAACATATATAGAGATTACTGAAGTCTCTGCATTAATTTAGAGGTACACTTGTGTTTAATTAAAATTTAAATACACCTGCTCTTAAAGCTTGCTTTATTAAATTTTAAACTTCATTTTCAGATAATTAAATAAAAGAGTGAATGAATTAACATTCTTGTTGTTTTTTAATATTGATGTGATACAAGATACTTATATGAAGACATTTGGTAGAATTTTTTAACTTTGCAGTTGTCTTACTTCACTGTTAAAATTAATTCAAAGAACATACATTGTGGAGATGCTTACATGTATACAGAAATGAGGTTAAGATTGGTGGAAATTCCTTTGTTTGCAAAATGGTGAACATTTCTATATGAAATTTCTTTAGCAAAAACAGGAGGAAAATGTCTAGTCTGTCGCAGAGAATTATTTTTAAGTCTGTTAATAGAGAAGTTTCACACTTCAGATGTGTAGGATGTAACTTCTCTTATAACTTATAACAGAATATTGTCACATAAATTGTAAGGAGTATTTCAGATGATAAATAGAGAGTAGAATGTAAAAAAGTTGAAATTTTGTAAGGTAATGACAGTTGCCACAATTTTCTTATGGCAGTTTTTACTGAGACTAATAAAAACACCAGGATACTTAGAGCAGCAGAAGTAGGATTCTGTAGGTCTGTCAAATGTTAAATTTGGTAAAATTAAAACTGAAGTTACATGGGCACAATTGAATGTTCATTCAGCAAATAATAAAATAGATGTGACGTTTTTGGCTTTTACAGCACTGATTGTTAAGATTACACTGTGCTTGGACATGATCCTGTACAGTCTGGTGAATAGGTACCCTGGTTTTTGAGGGATGAGGCAGGATTCTCTAAAACATTGGTACTGCTGCACCAAAGTACACAACGTCACATCCCAGAAAACCAGTCTTGATAAAAATGAAGACTGTGCCTAATGTGCTAAAAGAATATGAAGAGCAGAAGTAGCACATTGGAAGTTTTGTTTTCAAGATGTTGATAGGAGTGAACTGCAGACAGCACTTCTTCGTCATATTGTGTAGAACAGGCACCTACATTCATGCAAATAAATGTGTCATTTTCATCTGCCGTGTCTTCTAGGACAATATAGAAGTATTGCTTATAGTTATAAAACTGCATTAATGAAACTTCTGGATGCCCATTTTTGTATGTTTGCCATCTCTAGAAACCTTGCAGTTAAGAAATCCTGGTTTCATTTGCCACTGTGTTCTGCATGTCTTTAGTTTAAAACTGCCATGTTTTTTCTACGCTGCTCCTGATGGCTCCGCAAACATCATATGTGATCACTTATATGGAATTGTGGGCCATTTGAAATGAGAATGAAAGTGAAATAAATGCCATTTTATTTGATGGGAACAGGGAATTAATAAAGCAAAAATTACTACAGTTAATGGATTAAAAGATGTACCTGTTATTAAACACAAATTAAAATCCAGTAATGATGCAATACAGTGATCCCTTGTCAAACACAGGCATTAAGGGTGTGACCTTGGCAAGTTACACAAAACCATATTGCACTAACTTTTTTATGAGAGAAACAGAGGTATATGAATGCATACACTGATGGACCCTTCCCCCCACACACACTTAAAGTACATAGATTTTTTTAACATGAAACATGGTGCTTGGGTAGCTGATACTGCCAGCTTCTTCAGCAGTTGAGGAACTGCCTGCACTCTTTGTGTGTAAATAAACTTCCGGCATTTGACAGTATTCTCTCTATATATGTAATTATTTCAACTGCATATACTCAGAACTGATCTGAGCAAAGGCACATTGGGTAAGGGTGAATGGAAATTTTTTTTTTTTGAGCTTCCACACTAGACTGAAATGGTAGACCTTGTGGAATACTTTCCACAAAGAATTATGAGAGTTTCGTATAGATAAATCTGGTATTAAGGGTGAAAGTGAAAATAAATCGTGTTGGGCATGCTTGGAGGACATGTTCTCCAAAGATCAGTTTACCCGTGGAAGACAGATGGAAATTTACAATGCAGTAAACATAGTGACAGTGGCAGTTCGGGAACTAACATGCATCAAGAAATTGACCAGGATATAAAGTCTGATTCATAACTTCATGAACATTTTTGTGTGAAATGAAATCATGTTTTGGAATCTAGAGTGGCTGGTGAAGTAATAAAGAAGCAAAAACGTCAAATGCTTGATCAAGGGCTTGCTTTGGAAACAAAACTGAAACATTTCAAAAGGAATAAGGAAATTTAACAAAATTCTGGCTATCATTTCTTAATGACCATTTTTATGAGATGTACCCATGGAAAGGGGAATGTGTGTCAGCTAAAATTCAGCAAATATTTTATGACAAATAACAGCTCTTCAACAAAGGAACCACACTTGTACAGAATATATATCTGAACACTTTTACTTCCTTCAGCCTCATCAGCCTGCTTCTTCGTTCAGGAAATGTGTTGATGACAATGTGTTACTCATGTATCTGCAACATTACTATCACATGTTGGGAGAATATGTCCATTAATAAGGTTATTATTGCCTCACTGTGTTTATAATATAGCATAAAAATTTACCTCATGTTTATTAATTACAAGGACATTGCATTTAAATAAATGTTACGGATAAAAAATAAATTCTGAGTGAACATATTTCAAGATCAAGTACTTAAACCGTGTTTCTTTGCAGCTGTTGTGTTGCGTAATCTTACGTTATAATTTTCTTTCCTGTTATAAGAAAACATTTACATAGCTGAATGATTACTAGTTTTTCTTCTGGAGTAACATTCTCTTGAAAATGTTTGCAGTTGTGGAGTAACTTTGTCAGTATAGAAGGTAAACTTTTCTCTGTCAGCACCATGAAGGCATACAGGGGGAGTGGATGTATGGGTCCACTCATTCTTAACCTTTGCACTAAATGGAGATGAGTGGTTATGTAAATTTCCTGGCCACTTTGACCATAGTAAGGAACCCTGTTACCCACTGAATAGGAGGCTGGGTGTGCCCCAGAGCCAGTCTGGATGTTCTGGAACATAGAAAAAACTGTCAGTTGCTTGATTATAAAATATAAAATTTCATGGGTCAGTGTAGTAGTCAAAGAACTTGTGTTTCTGTAGGAGATATGAAAAAAGTTGCACATACTAATTCTTCATTACTCTCTTCAGGAACAAACAATTCACACAGAATTGCTTTTATTCCTTTAGAAATAAAGCACTGTGAAATTCCATTCAATGTATGTGATTACTTTAGCCTGCAGACTATTTGTGTGCAGGTCATTCTTTGCCAGATCAACACAGCATTTGACATGATGACACTGGATTGAATCAAAATTCTCTAAGCCTACAGGTCTGATGTGCAAGTTGTAAAGACAAAGTTTTTCCTTCTTATACCATTTGCTTCCAGAGTTATTGCATTTTGAGGTTTAAAAGTAAGGCCAGTACTCATTGCATACGGAAATACAGGTAAGTTTGCCAGTAAAGTGGTCATTCAAATTGTTAGATTTTTGTACAACTCTCCAATGTCATATTGTGTGAAGATCCATTCATTGATTCTGTAGGTGTTATGTGCATACAGATGGGTGACTGGACACGGTGATTCTGATAGGCAATTTTTAGGAATGTGCATCTGCCTAGTGAAAATAACATGAAGGCTGTACTAGCTATGTATTGCACTTCCTGGGGTGCACTGGGAGGGATGCTGAGAACCGCCATGTTCCAGGGCTAAAGCTATTCCTGCTGTACTTTGGTGTGGGTATAAAATTGTTTTTGAAATTGTAATGTTAGGTTCGTGTAGAAGTATGTGTCAGTAGTGCTGGGTAAAGTAATTTGATAGAGTGATGTATTCTGTAGCTACTCAGAAATGTTCCTCCCATGGAATGTGAAAGATTTGTCACCACCATAACAACCTCCTACAATTAGACACTGCCCTAATTCTCACTTTTGCACATGTAAAGATTTGTGTTATTGTTATCATATGCCTCTGTCTGATGCTGCAAGTTGTGTTTTGCTTGTAAACAGTCGTAGTTTCCCATGTTCTAGATACAGTAATTAACAATATTAGGTGCCTCTAAAACTAAATCTTTCTTACATTGAAGCCAGTATAAATTTATGTTTTCAGGTACTACAGTATAATGTTCCTGGAGGGAAAAAGAATCGAGGTTTGGCCGTGGTTTATGGTTATCGCATGTTGGCTGCAAAAGAAGAACTCACTCCAGAAAACATCCGCCTCTCTCAAATAATGGGATGGTGTGTAGAAATGGTAAGAGAAAAATGTGATTATTTGATAAAATTTGCAAACTGCCTCCATGTTCTTGGGAATATTTGATTTTTAAAGAAAGAATTTCAGGTTTTAAAATTTCAAACATGTTTGCAGCTTTGGGAAACTTTTATGATAATGTGGTGGACATCATTAGGGCTTGGAAAACAATTTGGGAGAGTAGCAAGATTGTAGCCAAAGATTGTCTAGGTTGTAATGAATTGCAACGACAGAAACCACGGTTTGATGGTGATTATTCAAAGTCTGAGATAACAGAAGCAGGCTAATTTGCAGTGGTTACAGGATCAAAGCTCAGTGAAAGGAGGTAATCTGAACTATGTAAGATGTTAAAGTAGTACACATTTTACAAAGAAGAGAAATATTGAAAGACAGGGTAGTGAGATTAAAACATGCTTTTTGGGGAGAAATATTGGAGATTGTGTGACTGTTGATATGTTGGTATCTATTCATACCTGTGTATGTTTGTGATTTGCAGCTGCAAGCTTACTTTCTGGTATTGGATGATATAATAGATGGCTCTGTAAGAAGAAGAGGTCGACCATGTTGGTATCTGTACGAAGACCTTGGGACTGCTGCAATTAATGATGGGCTGCTCCTTGAACAAGGCTTGTACCAGTTGCTTGGCCGATATTTCCAGGATAAACCATATTATACCCGTGTTCTTGAGTTATTCCATGATGTAAGTTTAATTTTTGTACCTAAAATAAGAGTCAATTGAACTGTTGATTTGGGTGTAACAAGTAGAAATGGCATTGAAAAAAAGTGCAAAGAACAGTAATTGTAAAACTTAAAACTGATACATGGGGCAGTTTTGGAATTTCAAGCATAGCAGCAGTTTTAGTACATTTACGGTATTGCCATGTAGACCTTCGGTAACCAAACATACCATCCATTGCAGGACTTAGCAAATAACTGCCTTGCATAAGTGAAAACACAAAAAACACAGGCCATGACAACCAAACAGTATACACCACAAAACCAAAAACCCACTCACCATGGAGAAAACATTGCATTCACGAAAATTCCACTTTAGACTGAGGATGTTTTGCCTGAGGGTGGTAAAGTAGAGCTGAAATTAGTACAAACTGGTTATGCTGGAAGGGTAGATAACCTGTAGGCAAGACAGATAAGTGTACAGGTTAGTACGGGTAGAGATAAAATTGTACTGCTCCATAATGTGTTATTTGTCACATGTTGAGGAATGAGCATATGTTTGAGACTTCACACAAACATAAAATATTGAATATCCATTTATGTGGAACTGAATTTGAAGAAATCCTATTTTGGTTTCTTTGCAGATTACTTTAAAAACTGTAATGGGCGTATCATTGGAACTCCTTGCAACACAGTTTGGTAAAAAGCCAGTTTTTGAAAAGTTCACAATGGACAGGTACAATTCCATTGTGAAGTACAAAGCAGCTTACTATTCTTTTATTTTGCCTGTTGCCCTCAGCATGTATATGGTATGTACCATTTGAATGTTCGTTGTGGTGATTTGTCATCATAGAATTATGTCGCGTATGTACATGTAATGGATATTTTTTGGTGATTGGGCATTGTAAATTTATGTCACATAAATAGATTTAACAGATATTTTTTATAGCAGAGAATTTAATTTGATTGTGTATAAATTGTGTTTCTGTGTTGGTTAGTATGTGTTCTTTTCATTCTGTATTTTAAATAATCCCAACTTACTAGAAAAATTCATTCTGCTTTCCTCTGTTCTATTTCTTTTCAAAGTGTGAGATTCTCATGCAATTAAAATGGGTTCGTCTGTGAAAATCTGCGGAAGTAGTCACCCCCAAAGGTCTGACAAGAGAACTGTATTTACCTCCAGAAATTTTGCTGTGTGAAGATCCATTATTTTTTAAACATCATAAGCAGGAAATATAGGCCGTTAGTTCAGATCCAGAGGACATCATGTGGAGAAGCATATTCTGTGTCACTACTTGCGATTGTATTTTGTCTGAAATTATTGAATAAGCCTGATATTGGTTTATATGATTGATTCTCTAATTATTTAATGGATGGTGATTTCTCAGCAGCAGAGGTTATATACCATTGAAAGGTAGTGTGCATAATGAAGTGCTAATGGTACAGAAGGCGCAGTAATGGCCTAATGTAATGTGTTATTCCATCATTTGTGTGGAGGGAGTGAGGAAAGTGATAAAATGTGTCAGGATAAGAAGATGTTGGGGTGATTATGGAATCTGAGACCTCCTGAATGAAGTAGGATTTCTAACCAGCGAACTGTTACTTTCAGTTATTTGTTGACTGTATTCTTCCAGTTTAATGGAGTGTAAAATAATTGTCAGTTGCTTCTGCATTTGAATTACAGACTTTTTTAAAAATCATAGTAGCGTATTTCTGTAACATGTTTTTGTGTGTGATGAGGTCATTAATTTCTGTGAGGTTTAGACATGTAAGTTTTTGAGAAGTGTTGTCTCATAATGTATTGTCATACCAAAAATACAAGTTTTTTGCAAGTGTGACCATAAGGTCAAATGGAAGAGTCAGACTGTCTTCCTGTTAGGGTTGATCCTGCTGAGATACAGATTGCTAGTGGAAATGATAAGCCTAAACACATTACAAATAGAGCTCATCCATATTACAACAGATGCAGGAAATTTCTCTGTACTGTTTGGCATGCATTCCTGATACCCCCATAAAAAGTTTGTATTCATGCATGGACATCCATTTTGGAAATGGAAAACCAAATGGTTGGAGTATGGGCTCCACATACTCATATGCTTCTGAATTAATTTGTTCCTTGGAGAAAATGGGTCCATTTAGGCTGTCTATACTAACAGTGCTCCATATGTAGGTTTTACAATTGCATAGCAAAACTTTGTATATTAGAGTAAGAGAAACCAAGCCTTGACAGGGAAAAGAGAAGGGTGAGGATTTAACCTTCATGAACAGATTCAAAGGCTCAAGTTTCTTGACAGGTGTTCACTCTCTTAGCAAGCACAGGAAGTTGCAATTTACATGTTACTGTTGCTGTACATATCAGTTTCAGGAGTTCTGTGGCAGTTTGTGCTGATGGTTTTGAGATCCTAGTCTCTTGTTTAAGGTGCCTGCAGGATTTTTGAGGTGTATGTGTATGCATAGCACTGGTTTCATCCAGTTTCCTTTCAGTGAGCACTTCATGTTTCAGTTTATTTGTGTGACCTTGACTGCCTTTATGTATGAATTCTGTGGTTAGTTAACTACGTGGACTTGTTACATTCTGATTTTTACTCTGGAATCTTTTTCTTGCCTTTCCTGCAGAGCCACTTTTCACAGTGACATACATGAATGCTGGCTGCAATAAGTATCTGACATGTAGCATTTTTGGTACTGGATAAAACATGACTGAATGTTATACAGGTCAGCTACAACAACAAGAAATAAATCAACCTTGGTACTGATAGACAGAAGTGGGCTGATCCATAACACATAATTTTATCTTTTGCATACCATGTGACTATATTATAATAGATTTATTTAGTAATCCACCTGTCTCTCTGCTCTTTTCTTTGTACTGTATTTTGATGCCTACAGCAGAATCATCTTCAGTGTTGACTATACTGCTTTTAGTTACATTTGGCATCTCTTAACTACTCCACTAGGTTATACGCTATTACTATGTCATTACTTTCAGTTGATATGTAAAAATTGACCATTGGAAGCTAAGTAGAGGTTCAGATACAATTGTGAAATGTTACAACACATTTCAAATTTGTATGACTATGGTATGTTACATTACAGCCCTGGTCAGTGTCTTACATTGTACATGCACATATTTTCATATAAACTTTTTTTTTTTTTCATGGATGCAAAGAGCATTATGGTAAAACCATAAGCTTTGTCTTAAATATGCTATTACTTATATTGTATTCATGCATGTTTAATCTCATAAACTTGGACCACCATAGCAGATGTCAGTGATATGTTTAGTGTCAGATGTTCATGATTTGCTTGGTTTTTTACCATTTATTTTTAAATTTCAGGCAGGTATAACAGATGAGGAAAGACATCGCCAAGCAAAGACCATTCTTTTGGAAATGGGCCAGTTTTTCCAAATTCAGGTGTGTTACATGTTATGTGATTCTGTGGAAATAAGTTAATTCCAAATAACACTTCAAGCAAGAATACCTCAGACTTGTTCTTTATCCTAGCCATTGTGTTTTCTCTACTGTGTAGTGGCTTGTCAGTTATGTGTATGGCTACAGATCTTGTGGACATGTGCTTATAGAAATTTTATGTATGTTGTGTAGACTTAATTCTGATTTATCTGTTTTTAATTGTTTACAAGTGCAATGTTCCTTACTGTATGTAGATTTTTATCATTTGCTGTTCTATAGTATACCTTCCTTTGTTCCACATTCTGTATGCAAGCCATGACAAGAATTCACATGGATCAAATTCTCCACATCTTCCTCAAACTGTTGTATGTGTTTCTTTAGTTCACTACACTTGCAGTCTGTTTGTTCTACTCAGAGGAGTGTTGGAAGTGATAACCGTATAACAACCACAAACAAACAAGCGTATGGACTGGTTGACACAAACCAGAGGGGTCTGGAGGGGATAGGGAAGTAGAAAGAGTTGGAGTAGGCCTTGAGTTCTGTTATCTTCACCATACATGGTATTTTTTCTGTGGCTTAAGTAGAGTGATTTTGATCTATGGAATGCTTACACTTTCTGTTTTAATACTTAGTGATTTGCTGTGTTATTCCATAGGATGATTACTTGGACTGTTTTGGAGACCCAGAAGTCACTGGAAAGGTTGGCACTGATATTCAAGATGGAAAGTGTACCTGGTTGGCAGTGGTTGCATTGCAGCGGGCTTCTCCAGAACAGAAAGCTTTATTAGCCGTAAGATTAAATATTATCTCAATATTGCATGTAGATAGTCTCACATTGATCTTGGTATTGTCATTTCCCTTTCTTAATTCACCCTTTTCCACACAGTATCTCTGTGTGACAACATGAGACCAAAATGTGATACCCACCTCTTCTTTTTTTGCGGGGTGTCTGATGCTGTCTGTAGGCTGCTCTAGTAAGTGCCGTCACAATGTCCAAGGCACACAGCCATTTTCATAGCTTTGATATGTGATGTGTGGATCAGCAGTTATGCATTTGTCTTACATAAGCAGGCCTCTAAATTTTGACTGAACCCTCCTATTTAAACTTACCAGGGTGCTGACAGGTCCTTAACCCAACCTACTTCCTGATGTATTTTGTTTGATGGTGAGAATATTTCGTTTGATGGTAGTCTTGTTATATATATATATATATATATGTATATATATATAGCACTAATATTCCTCCAATTATGATAATAAATAGGATATATGAACATCAGAATCTTCTGTTGCTGTAGCTTGTTTCCTTCCTGGTCAGGCTAAGGACATATCAGCAACCCTGTATATAGCAACACTGCTTGTCCTCTGAAAAGCATTCTGAACCACCTGCCAGGACACTGTTGCCATGTACAGATGGCCAGAGCACACCCAAGGCTTAGAATCTCCACATGTACTTATCCATTCATGCTGGAGCTGTGCAAGAGCTGTCATCCTTTACGTGGCTGATATAGTGATTATGTGGATACCTGATCATGCATGTATCAGTGGCAACAAATAATGTGTATTTTTTGCCAAACCTGCCTTTCTGTAGTAACAGATTTGTTGATGTAGATATTTTCTGTGGGAAGAATGGCGCTGATTTCACACAGCTGTGGCACATCCGAGTATGTGTTTTGGGTCATTGTCCATTGCAAGAATTTTGTAATGAAGTCAGACCTGTGTACTGGTCTTGACAAAAATAGACAATTATAAGAATAGGTCACAACTGTAATATGATTTGATAGTGGGTTCCTTTGTGATGCCCATGAACATAAGAAGTTTGAAACAACATACAGTTCATATATTGTGATGTCTGTTCAATTGTACATTCTTAGCTTGTGCTGTATATTGCATCCACGAATGTAAGACAATATCGAAAGCAAGAAGCTTTTTAAAACAATTCCAGTTTCCTTAGTAGGCCCAGTTATACCATTAAGTGGTATTTTTGCATCTTAGCATGAAGAATGTACACTTAGCACCAGGACACTGGTTAGAGCAGACACAGTGAGCATCTTCTCACATGTTAGTTTCTATGCACAGAATACTTTCAAGTTGTGTATAATCTTTGTCATTCACGCTGTTCATCATGTATGTCGGTTTCATTGTGTCATCCAAAATTATCAGTAATAAGCCTGATCTAAAATTCACTTCTCTCACAAAGGGCCAGACATCTTCAAAGAAGTTATAGAAAGGTAGATCTGCTGCAAAGAAAGGTGTACATTTGTCACAAGATTGAGCCATGAAGCAAAAGCACAAAATATGCCCTGGATGTCTGCTTCATTAGTCTGGTTTGACTGTTAACAAAAGGTGGTCATGTATACACAGTGTTTTAGGAGAAATCTGCAATAGTTTAGGAGGATGTTCCTCAGAGTAATTTACATTGACATAACCAGACATACCAATATATGAAGTTTATGGAGTGGTTACAGTGGTTTTCTTGCAGATACCTGTTTAACATAATGTGTTATCCATACACTGCACAGGTCTGTCCTTGAGCCAATAGCCAAGCCAAGTTGTACAGAGACGAGTGTGATACATAAAGTACTTGGAACTCTAAGGACGATTTTCATAAAACTGGTGCAAGTTTTGCTGCCTAATTAATGTCTTTATATCACTCAGATGTTCAATAGATGTTAAGAGCAGGTGTTAACATTACAGGAACTACAAATTACCTCTCATCTTAATATGTTTGTGGTAATCAGTAAGTGTATAACAGTTCTTCAGAACTTATCTCTCCATTATCTCCTAACTGTTAACTTTGTATAGGTATTTTTTAACCCAAGGAACGTTCTCCTGAAATACAGCAGATTGCTGTCATAACATGTAGTTCTTTAAGCCTATACACAGACTGTGTGGTATGTGTGAGTACTGCAGTGAATTTTGTGTACTGAATACAGTTCAACTGTTGAACTGGACTGAGAGGTTAATCAGTGGTGCTTGCATATTCTCATGATGTGAGGCATAGGTTCAGAGGGTTTGGGTATGGTCAGGTTAAAGTTTGTAAGTTTTTATCTTGAAAAGTAACAAAAGAGACTCTTCCCATAATAATGTTAGTCATAATGTTAGCCACTGTCCTGACAAAGAGGAACAGATGTAATTTTTGACAAGAATTTCTCCTTGTCCCTTATTTTTGCTTCAATTCACCTTGCAACATCTCAAACTTGTTATGTGAGACATACAATTTTTGGTGATAAGTTATCAGATATGTGTGTACCATGGCAAGTAGTGATGCAACATATTAGTGAGAGATACAAAAATTCATTACCTCAAAAGACAAAAAAATTCTCTTGAACTAGGTAAGGAGGTGAGGTTTATTGAAGGAAGTGAATGCTGCCATCTTCATTTCAATCTTCTGCTAAAAATATAAACTTGTTGTCATTGTACTGATATCCAGAACTTGCATTTGAAAATAATAAGTAGGGTAACAGTTACAAGGAAGGAGGAGATTTGAGGTTGTCAGAGCAGTGCTGAAGTATATTGTGATCTGTCTTCAAATATAAAAGTCTGTACATTTGGGTCATGTTATGTTGTGGCAGAAAAGCCAGATTCTATTACCGTGTGCTGTTATGTTACGCAATGTTGGCCACTATTTTCACTGTTGTAATTGTAATGTTCTTTGTTAATTAATTACTAGGATTGCTATGGATCTAAGGATCCAGAGAAGGTTGCAGCAGTGAAGGAATTATATGAAGAGTTGGGCTTGCCATCCACATATGCTACATATGAAGATGAGAGTTACAACATCATCAGCACACACATCCAGCAAGTGTCACGTGGACTTCCTCATAAGTTGTTTTTCAAATTCATGGGAAAGATATATAAAAGAGAAAGTTAAATAACCTGCTTGTTACCACCATCTCATTATGACATTATGACGTGAGGAAGGGGAAGGTTAGATGAGATGGGGAAGAGCACATACTAGAGCGAGGACTGAAATAAATATTGAAGGGAGAGTCATATATATATTCTCCATTACAAATCACAGTTTTATCTAATCATGTTTCCATTTTTGGTTGATAACATCTTATTGTTCATTTAACCAGAATAACTGGATCTTATAGGCAAAGTCAGTGGCAAATTCTGCAGTGTAATAGATCTGTTACTAATCGTACCTCTACTTCAACATTGTCAGTCCTGTCACACTCCCACGTTGGAGTTTACATGCAGCCACCAGCTGGCAGGTGATGTCACTAGGCCAAATGTTGGATTTTCATGGAAAGAGATGACACTACACAGAATTCATTATCATGAAAGTGTCTATGGTATATAAAAGACACAACTAATTGAGGTGTCCACATTACTATGTAAAGTGTCGCCAGGAACTAATACCACAGTATAGTATACGTACATACACATTATTTTGGTTTCCCCGCTAACTATGGGTACTACTATGAGCATATAATATGCATACACACACATTCTTTAGGTTTCCACGGGAACTACATAAAGGGTCACCAAGCACTAATAGTAGTAGTAACTCCTCTGAGTCTGAGTAGACACCTGGTGATCCTGTAAATCAGGATTTCCTAGGCAATTTTAGTGTCCAGGGGTGGTTTGCCACTGCCTTCCCCTTCTATCTTTTAATATTTGTTCGTTCCCTGTTTCTAGTCTTTTCCTCCACCAGCCTGCGCCATTTTTTTCTGTCTTGTACTATCTCTTTTAATTTTTCCAAACCAAAGCCCGTATTTTCTTTTATGCTGTCCATCCATCTTAAGCGTGGTCTTCCTTGTCTCCTGCACCTATCGACCTGTCCGATCATTATGTCCCGTTCCAGTGTTCCGTTTGTTCTCATTACATGTCCAAAGTACCGTAGTTTTAGTTGAGTAATTGTTGCTTCTAAT
>JGI20166J26741_10222227_pt1 | contig 16803 bp, 7 predicted proteins | sample TergutCu122P5_FD_26741 | JGI IMG/M metagenome (IMG submission 26741)
GTTTTAACACTACCACCTTTCTTCTTAACAGTTGAGCCGGTCTCTTCAAAGTTGTTTACCCACGTCTTTATGGCATGAGCTGACGGCACTTTACTGTTTCGATGAATCCCGAATTTCTTGCGAAATTCACGTTGGGCGGCAACGTAGCTATCTTTGTTCTCATACAATGATTTTACGGCGAAAGCACGCTGTGCACCAGTCCACGACTCCATTTCAAACTGAACGCTATTCACGGCCGCGCCACCTGGCAGCATCATTCCCCTTCCTCTCTCCCGCTAACAACAGAAAAACGCCGTTGCCAAATCACCCGATTCACTGGCGGACTCTGTACTTACTTAACCTAACACAGCACTCTGAAGTCTGTGATACTTCGACTGTCTGTGACACAGATTTGTGGCGATATGTTTACGACTGAGCGCCAGACACAGCATGCTGAGTCGTTACCGTATCGTATCGGACCGTCGTGAGCGTATCGTAGTCGTGTCGTCTTCGTTGCAAGAGGTCCAATTTCAAACCAGGATGGAGTCGTATCGTGAGCTAATGTTATCGAACTATTACCGACATCGTATCTTAAGCAGAGTCCAGTGTGAGAGCTACCTTCGAGAGCAGCAATATAAAATCACCTTACACACTGGGCCATTCAACGTACTGCCGCCATCCGGGACCTCTACACACACATAACACGCACTAACACACGTACATTAACACAGATTTACAGAGAGTATTTTTTATCATGCACCTGAGCACAGCAGCCCTCACGGAACACTTTCAAATATGAAGCTTCCATTTGATGGGATTTGAACATAACGTCAGAGTATGGTTTTGAAGTGCGTAGGTCCAGCTTCTAAGCAGGCCTTGCTCCGGCTGAAAATATTTCTCAACTAGATCCCTTGTCTTGAAATATCAAGAATTTCTCTCTAAATACAATCTTCTTATTCTTGTAAAATACGTAAACTGTTCACATAAAATCTACCTTTGGTGCCCCCTACAAATAATAATTGCATACATTTAAATGTGAAGCTGTAGGAGGCCATAGAGTACGAGTTATGAGCTGTTCGTGGAATACCTGTCTTACTGTACCGTACTGCATTAAGTGACCGTATACTGTTACGTCTCTGTTTTTTCCTTCAAAACTTACCTCAGAATTTATTGAACTAATGATCGGAATTGATTTATTTAAAAAAAAACAGGGGCCATGCGATTTAGAGCGCTATTCGCACACCAGACGCCGAATAACGGTCCTGCACTACAAACTGCGTGCGGAACACCAAATGTGTTATTTTTAACTTTTATAATATTACACTCTTGGCATGCCCCATCTTAGCCCACAAAAGTTTTCTAACGCAAACCCTCTCTTTCGAAATATGTCCATTGGGGTTGTACATATTTCCGTATAATTTTATTTTACACGACACTGTTGATGCGGGATTTGTTTACAAAAATTTTGCGACTCTTCATTTCTTTGCAAAATTTTGAGTGAATATAGATTACAACCTTCCTGAGACCGTAAGTAATAAAATATGACGCTGCGCCCATTCCACTCCGTCCATAATCAGCGGTGACGACGCTGTGACAGTGTGAGAAAGCGCGGGAGCCGAAGACTTATGTTCGCGTGTTCAGAGACATGATACAACTACCTCTGTGTTCCTGCATGCACGTTTATGTACGCACACTAATAAATACGTACACATCACGCACTGCTTTTTATAAATAAAAATTAAGTTATTTCTAAGGCTTTACGTTTAGTTTTGTAACAGGTTTCGGGCAGCAACAAGAAGGCCTGTAGTTAGCTTTTTTTTTTGTATCTAACATTAGCAAAGGTGGCAGCCACACTTTTTTATACTTCGAGCCGAATTCTGAACACACCATGGGCGTCGTACAATCTCTTGACACCAATCTGAAAATGGGAAAAGGTAACTTTTTAGTTATTAAGATTACAGTCTGCTGGAATGCGACGCCATGTATTTCAATATAGAAATACTCGTACATTCTAATGTTTGAAAATGGGAAGAATGTCTAATTTGGCAGCATCTTAGAAGATGTAACTTAAACTAATCGGGATATCCCTGATCCATATCTCTTTTTGGTGATCATCAACCGAAACATAAAGTCTGTAGTGTCTTTCCTCGGCCCATCCAGGGCAGTGTCTTAAATTAGGCCACGCCCAAATTCTTCCACATCATATACAATTGTTCAGGAATTATGATAACACTCCGGTGATTGCAGTGCTGACCGTTAAGTTCTCCGTCGGTAGGTGACAAAGTGTGTGTGTGAGCAATGAAAACCAGTGCCACTTACACGCACTTCCTTATATTCGCTTGCACGTGCTTGAGCTAATACTGTCCTGACAGCAATCCAAGTAAAGCAGAGGTAAGACTTTACCCAAATAACCCAGTTTGCTGTAAAGTTTGCCCATTACTTAAGTCAGAGTCACTCCGTAAGTGCCACATAGAGGACTGGAAGTGCAGATTTAGTCGTGTAACTTCTGGGGCTACATGAAGGATAGTGGTCAGCTCCACATCCCGACTGCCTTAACCGCAGGGAAAGAGCCTTGGTACTAATTATGCAGGGCATAAATACGAGTAGACTGCGTGGATATAATAAAAATTTCAGAAAGTAGAATATTTAATTGATTTCTGTCATTAATAGTCAATAAAGCAGAATATTATTGTATCATAATATAAGCAATATATTACATTATTAAACTTGTCCGTTATGTTTCGAACTTGATTGCTATTTTATCGTACCGTCGCTATTTAAATTTTAATCCGAGAGTTTACCAAAATAACACCTAAAATTCCATGAAAAGCGGGTCCCTGTCACCACGGCACGGCGCGTCGTCATGATGCGGATGGGGGAACGGTCTCCAGTATGGAGTAGGCTGCGAATGCATTGAATAAGAAATCGCAGACAGCCGAAAAGGGGTTGTCCTCCAGGTTGGGTATTGGGCGAGGTGCTAACAACTCCTCGTCTTAAAACTATCTTATTACGAAATATTGACACAGAAAGCCTGGGACCTGGACTGATATTTGGTACAACCTAAACAACGAAAAAGGACATGAGATTTGGTACTTGGAATGTGAGGAGCCTATATAGGCTAGGACCACCTAACGACACCAGCCAGATAAATAGCGAGGTATAAATTAGATGTAGGGGTGTACAGGAAGTTAGGTGGGACAAAACAGGCACTGCTAGAGCAGGGCTCAACAGCTTATATTGCAACTCACTCGGCTCAACAGCTAATATTGCAACTCACTCGGCTCAGCAGCTAACATTGCAACTCACTCGGCTCACCATTTAACACTGCAACACACTCGGATCAACACCTAATGTTGCAACTCACTCGGCTCAACAGCTAGCATTGCAAATCACTCGGCTCAACAGCTAACACTGCAACTCACTCGGCTCACCATTTAACACTGAAACACACTCAGCTCAACATCTAATATTGCAAATCACTCGGCTCAACAGCTAGCATTGCACCTCACTCGGCTCAACAGTTGATATTGCAACTCACTCGGCTCAACAGCTAATATTGCAACTCACTCGGATCAACAACTAATATTGCAACTCACTCGGCTCAACACCTAACATTGCAACTCACTTGGCTCAACAGCTAACATTGCAACTCATTCGGCTCAACAGCTAACATTGCAACTCACTCCGCTCAACAGCTAGCATTGAACTCACTCGGCTCAACAGCTAACATTGCAACACACTCGGCTCACCATTTAACACTGCAACACACTCGGCTCAACAGCTAGCATTGCAACTCACTGGGCTCAACAGCTAACATTGCAACTCTCTCGGCTCAACAGCTGATATTTCAACTCACTCGGCTCAGCAGCTAACATTGCAACTCACTCGGCTCACCATTTAACACTGTAACACACTCGGCTCAACACCTAATATTGCAACCCCCTCGGCTCAGCAGCTAACATTGCAACTCACTCGGCTCAACAGCTAACATTGCAACTCACTCGGTTCAGCAGCTAATATTGCAACTCACTCGGCTCACCATTTAACACTGCAACACACTCGGCTCAACAGCTAATATTGCAACTCACTCGGCTCAGCAGCTAACATTGCAACTCACTCGGCTCATCAGCTAATATTGCAACTCACTCGGTTCAGCAGCTAACATTGCAACTCACTCGGCTCAGTAGCTAACATTGCAACTCACTCGGCTCACCATTTAACACTGCAACTCACTCGGCTCAGCAGCTAACATTACAACTCACTCGGCTCAGCAGCTAACATTGCAACTCACTCGGCTCAACAGCTAACATTGCAACTCACTCGGCTCAACAGCTAACATTGCCACTCACTCGACTCAACAGCTAATATTTCAACTCACACGGCTCAGCAGCTAACATTGCAGCTCACTCGGGTCAACAGCTAACATTGCAAGTCACTCGGCTCAGTAGCTAACATTACATGTCACTCGGCTCAACAGCTAACATTGCAACTCATTCGGCTTAGCAGCTAACATTGCAACTCACTCGGGTCAACAGCTAACACTGCAACTCACTCGGCTCAGTAGCTAACATTGCAGCTCACTCGACTCAACAGCTAACATTGGAACTCACTCGGCTCAGTAGCTAACATTGCAGCTCTTTCGGGTCAACAGCTAACATTGCAACTCACTCGGCTCAACAGCTAACATTGCAACTCACTCGGCTTAGCAGCTAACATGCAGCTCACTCGGGTCAACAGCTAACACTGCAACTCACTCGGCTCAGTAGCTAACATTGCAGCTCACTCGGGTCAACAGCTAACATTGCAACTCACTCGGCTTAGCAGCTAACATGCAGCTCACTCGGGTCAACAGCTAACATTGCAACTCACTCTGCTCAACAGCTAACATTGCAACTCACTCGGCTCAGTAGCTAACATTGCAGCTCACTCGGGTCAACAGCTAACATTGCAACTCACTCGGCTCAACAGCTAACATTGCAACTCACTCGGCTCAGCAGCTAACATTGCAGCTCACTCGGGTCAACAGCTAACATTGCAACTCACTCGGCTCAGTAACTAACACTGCATGTCACTCGGCTCAGCAGCTAACATTGCAACTCTCTCGGGTCAACAGCTAATATTGCAATTCACTCGGTTCTTCCTGGAAAAACTACGCGCCTACAAGTGGCAATCGGGTGCGTTGTAAAGGCACATTAATAGCGGGTAATTTTCATCTGTATTGTCTGAACAAAGCATAATTCATGAAAAGGGAGAACATGAAGTGATAATGGTGAAATATAGATGTGGTAGGGAATGAAATGAAATTAACCCCATCACAAAATTTGTAGTAACGCATGCAGCAGAGTGTTTAACTCACTTCAAACGTCACGTATTTAAAAATACATCTTGTGAATTTTTAAACTGGACGTTCACTGTTTTCAGTTACAACGCAAGGGTATACAAATCCCGGGCATAAAGTCAGCCGGACGGCTAGATTTTATACAGTGGCGCGTAATATTTGTGGTTTATCAGTACACAACTTGCTGCTGCATGCCATCCATCTGGCGCCTATAATTTTGAGGTAGCTTTGACATTTTTGGAAAATCTGTAGACCACCGATTATGAAGTACTAATTTTATGACCGTTGAAAGTTCGACCGAAAATATTAGTGTTCATCAGCATCATTATTGAACTGTTCAATATAAAAGCTACTGAGAAAACAATTTCTGTGCATGTGCAACTTTTTTGCATGCGATAAAAAGACAGTGACAGAAATATATAGTCAATAAAACAGTTCGTAATCCACTTGAATACAGAATTTATAAACAAACGTAACGCTTTGAACACTATGCATTCATTTATATCGCTTATATCGGCCATCATCCGGTAGAATCACAATAACATACTTGGTAAAGAACACTGAGGTGGAGGCCACTTTTTCACAGTTAAAACGTTAAATATGTATAAATTGACTGCTATTTCCTATAAAGGAATAATATGAAGTCATATACAATGGCACTTAAGATTGGTTAAAATAAAATGACTGAGTTTTAGATGGAACAGATTTCTTTGTTTCTCTTCACGCAGTATCTAGCGAAAGCGGTCCGCATAACTGGCAGTGTCAGACGTGTTCTCAGTGACGACACGTTGCGTTTATACTACCTAATTTTCTTACTGATTTAGGTTAAGCTGTCGTAGATACCTTCTTGCTTATGGCAATACTTTCGTCCTGTTCGCAGCTGCTACCAATTTTACATGTCAATAACAATCCTTATGCTTCATCAATTTTAAGGGAGCCTATGGAGGAAGATAAGAAGTTCTTCTGAAAAGCTGGTATATGTTTGCCGAAACTACATGGTGCCACATTCCATCGGACGTTCACAGTCCCTGCAGTATAGGAGGACTGCACGTCAAATATACAAGGTAAAATATAGTCTGTATGCCATCACGTAGCGACAGAACAGAGTACGCTGTCTTATTACAAAATGGCTAGTGTTACACATATGCTGTATTAACGTTTTGACTTTATTTTTAATTTTACCTTTATTTTGAGCGTAATACACGGACATGAAATCTACATGCGTTAATGTTGACTTATATACCGTCAGATTTCCGCATTCTCGCAGCGTTTGGATTTATTGACTTAGAAACTGTGATCCTTGTATACATACATATATATATATATATATAACGTTTTTGTATCCTTACGGCCTGTTTCCATGCAAAAGTACGTGTGGCATTCTAACGGTTCATTAGCTACAGCCACCAGACAAAGAAATAAAGAAAAATTGCCCATTGCCGCCATATTGTTATTTCAGCTCACACAAAACATTGCCTAAGGTCTCACATTGTTCTAAGATATATTACTGGAGACTATTTCTAAAACGAGCCTGAAGTAAGTTGCTTAAGTGCCCTTCCTGTCTCACTGCATTCCGCGGTATGTTATTGCATATTACATGGAGGTAATTACAAGCTACGGCTTTGATGTGGTTTCAGTTAGCATAATGTTCACAGCCTGTTTCGTGAAATACGTCACCTCGAAAGACACACACACACACACATATCGTTATAATCCCATAATATCTACTTTATTCCTTTTAAGAAAGGAAAGTAAGCTGAAGTTGATAGAAAAATGCAATGACGTATTTGTGCAGAAGTATTGAATTGACATTTACAGAAGCCTCAGTATGCTAATCGGTAGCTATGGGGTTCTCAATCCGTGGCCCGCCAAACTTGTAGAGGCGTGGATGATTCAATTTAGGCGGATGTGCTGGCAATGTGTCATTTTCTTGTTAATATCCGGGAATTCTGCATCGCTGTGTAGCTGATGTCGCGTATGATCCTCACATTAAGCTGCCTTAATCTGTTGGTCACTGTAATGGGGACAGACTGTATCCTGTGAGATAGAAGTGAATTTTTAAATATTATGTAGATGAATTTCATTCTTCAAAGGTTTGTGATTCAGTAATTCATAATTCCGAGAAATGCAACTGATATCCTGCAACCCACAATACAGACATTTCTCCGTTACAGCCGCAAAAGCAGAGCAGAAGCTTCCACCCTCGTGTGCCGGTTATTGTTTTCCCTTTAATTAAGACATGACCCTGCTCGAGCCTTGTGCTACAGCGTTGAACTGGTGGGCTACATGGTCCTTACAAGAGGAACGGAAGAGCTGCACCTAATTACAGCCTGGAATGAAGTGTGCTACAGCAACTGAGTGCTAAGACAACGGAACATTTGTTTCCTGCAAATATTTTTGTTTTAATGATTGAAGGCAAATATGTAAAGTTTTCTGTGGTTCTGTGGCTTCAAGTCATAATTGAGACCACAATGCTTCATTCTTTGCATCCAGTTGTATGGTACGATCAGTTTCTGATCGGAAATGTTAGGTTATCTTCTCTACAAAACAAATGTTTTATTGCAGATCAGTAATTGGTGTCAATATAATAACAATAATATCATCTCAAAACTCTTCGCTAACTGTAGGGAGAAATAATAATAATAATAATAATAATAATAATTCACTTGTTTATACAAATAATTGTTCTACACTAAAACATTGTTGTGTCGACAAATAACCTAGTATACGCAATTATATGCCACAGAATTTGACGTTATTTAGCCACGTCCATCCACCCGTGTGAAATCCATTCATTCTCCCGTCTATCAATCCACCCATCCAACCGTCACATTCATTAACTCCTTCACCCGCCCTTCTATCCAAGAATCCATTCATCCATTCATCAATCCATCCACCTGTCTAGATATCTGATCTACATGTGATGGTTTGTTAAGGAGAGTGAAAAGGATGTACTAACATGATGCAAGTGTATTTTATCTGTAAAATAAGTATTTATATAAAGTTAAAATATATCTTAAAGTTCACCCTGTAACCTGCTATGAAGGCACAGAGAGTAAGTAAAGGCATAACTTTACTCTTTCTTTAACTTTTTTGTTCTTTGTACTGTGCATTGTAATTATGCAATATAAAACAACAAAATGTACATTTTATAAATTAATATTTTAATTTTTAATTTTTGATGTCGTCTACATGTTTCGAACTCGAGGGTTCATTTTCAGAAATACGGTTGTGTAAACAGTCATGGTACAGTAGGTTTTACACGCATCGGTGTAACCAGTCTTGTACGTAGAAGAGTGTGTGCGATACTTAACCTCGGCGCTAGATCGGGACGGGCGGTTAATTCCATGTCCCGTCCCACGCTTTACCCCCAGGAATGATCCGGTACCCACTGCATATGAGGCTGGCTGGGCCCCAGGGCCGGCCAGGACTAGTGCGGAAACCTCGCCCCCATCGGGATTTGATCTCCGGACCGTACATCCCGTAGTGATTCGCTGAGAATATATCTTTCCATATATCAGTCTCTTCGTCTGTCCGACCATCCATGCACGTGCCCATCCACCAGTCCATTCGTCTCTCTGTGTAATGAAGCATCCTCAACTCTCTGCTTAGTCATATCGTCCTGTGTCCATCGTCTGTTAGGAGAGTGTGTATGGTGTACTGTTTATAAACTGTATGTACCGCTGTGTGGTTGAGACAGAGTGTAGAAGTCTTAATGCATGAAGCGACGTGTCCAAGGCTTACAACATGATATGGTAAAATTTGAAAGGATTTGCAGAGCTTGAATTGTATTATAAACGTAATTTATGTGTGGTAATGGCAAGTTTTTCTGTTAGTGTTTATGTTAAGGAATTTCCTAAAGATAACTATAATAAAAATGTAATTCTTACGTCATTACCACATTACCGCTTAAAGTTTGTGGTCCACGCAAATTACATTTAAATATGTAGTTACTAATAGCGAACACAGACTCTGTGAAAAGGTAATCTGATTAATGCTGTGTACGGAAATAGTCGCTGTTTATTTAGAGAACATTAGAAGAAACATTAATGACCGTATTAGTGCTGTACGTACCGTGCATCGTGTTCGCAATTATCTGTCTTCATTAAACCAACGTTTAATGCACCACTTCTCGTAAACCAATTTATACTGTTTAACTAATACTCCGGAAAAATTTAGCAGTTAAGATGGAACTCCCAGAGGATAACGCTGACGAGACCGAAACGCGTCAGAGTATTAGTTAAACAGCATAACTTGGTATACGAGAAGTGGCACATTAAACGCTGGTTTGATGAGGACAGAAAATTATGAATGACCGTGTTGGCAAAGCATGAATTTTTAGTGTTCAGTCAGGTGGCTTATTGAATAACCATTGCAACCGACCTTAAGAAGTAAGGTTTTGTTTAACGACCACAGTTCTGTACCTCATTTCAAGTGAAATAACCTGCATTAAATTACCATGTAGATAATGGCTGCTTAGTCACTCTAATTTTTCTGATGTTTTCTTGAGGGTTGGGCTAAACGTGAACCTACCCATAGTGTGAATCAAGCGTTATCAGTATCTTAAGACCCAGCAGTGACAATCTCCGGCCCACCGCAGCTTTTCATCCTGCCACAGTACTTTTAGTCTCTCTTTATAACATAACTTACTTCACGTTCGTAATGTTTTACTTCCGGTATGTCAAAGTGTTTTGTGTTTTCGACATTGTCACATTAATGTAAAAGGAAAGATAGAAGGGATGGGAAGACGAGGAAAAGGATGTAAACAGCTGTTGAATGACCTAAGGAGGCCTAGAAGGCATATTGCAGCTTGAAAGAGGATGCTCCAGATCACACTCTGTGGAGAACTCGCGTTGGAATAGGCTAATGGACAGATATATATGTACAACACGCAACAAAATCTTAGAATGCTGTAAATGCCAAATCGGAAGTGACGTAAGCATGAACCTGGCATCCTAATTTCAATCATCCGTAATTTCTTTGTAACTCTTTGTCTATATCCTTTACCTTCCATTAAATAAAATTATTTATTGCAGAAACCTGTGAGCCAAACACACCAAAACGTCCGCCTAAATCCAAGTAAAGCATGGATTAGTTTTAATGATTTTTTTATAGATTAGTGGCTTAAGTTCTGCGACGAAAAGAAGGCAAAGACTCTGCTTCACTTTACCTTCCGTACTAACTGGTAGACAAATGGAAAGGGCAGTAGAGCTGACAGGAATTTGAAACTTGCCAGTTTGGATCCACGTATGGGTATACACGTACGTTAACGAATCCACACTTACTGCACCAATAATAATAAGCCTGTTTTATCCTCATGTCACTGGGACAGCGTCATAAATCTGCACATGTTTAGGCTACCAGACGTGGTCATTTGTCTCTTCCTTGTTCGCCTGGATCCCCCACGAATGGGCTGAAATACTCCAACGTACAGAAACACCTAGACAGCTTCCAATATAAACATATCACAAAGAACTTCTGCTTTATCCCGATGGACTAATCCAGTTCCAAACGGCCACTCCTCCTTTCACAGCTGTTAACATTCCTTGCACAATTTCTTGTATCAGTAAATGTGGTCTATGCTTTGCTGCGATCATCCTGTGCTTCATTTTGCTTCGTCTTAGCATTTAATAATCTCTTCCGTTTTCTTGACGTACCTGTTTCCCCGTACACGTGGGATTGTAGATTATATCTCGTACACACACACACACACACACACACACACACACACATATATATATATATATATATATATATATGCAAGTATATACGAGAATGTCTTGTAAGTTTTTGGGGAGGAGTTGTATTAGTTACTAGTTTACAGGTTGGCCAACCAATGGACATAATTTCGATTCCCGTTTGAGGCAAGAAACTTTTCTCCCCAGCACCCAGGCAGTCTGTGGGACTCACAAATTCTTCTGTTCAATGGTGTAGCCGAACACTGTTGGTGCATTTGTTTATCGGGTAAAATGATTATTAGCCTTCAGTTACCGGCGGTTCGAAGCAGTCCACATACGTTAAAATAACAACACAGTGTAGTGTTCACATTTCAAATCCTTACAGTCTGTGATAAAACTCACAACACAGATCCATCTAAGAAACCTTCACTGAGGGGCGGAAGGTCATTATTCCAGGAATCTTTAGGTTGCGAATAACTTGTGAGCAACCGACAAAGTAAATGATAGTATGGTTGGCTATTTCCTGGAATGCGTAAGGAAGGTAACAAGAGAAGTATTCATTCTGTCATTGGGAGTCCGAGGCTCTCATTCAAGTAAGAACTGTAACCGTAATAGGACGTATCGAGAGATCAAGGAAGCGGTCTCAGTTCGTACCTTTCAGATATATACCACAGTGAGTTGTCCTCGCAAGAAAGTGCATGTAGTTCATAATTAACAGACGATGTGGACGGGTGTGTGCTGAGGTGCGCTATTGATAGGGTCAATAGGCAGTTACGCTGATTTATAATTACACCATCTAATTGCTAATCAGTTAACTGGGCTCACAGCAAGACAGTGGTAATAAAATAAAAATTCGGATGTACCAAAAAAAGCCTCATCAGCTTCAATGAACCCCACTCATATCCCGAAGACGTCTCACCTACCACTCGTATAATGGGCTAGGCAGGACACAAAAAGTACACAGGGCAAGCGTGTACACTGTGTACCAACTGATGTCCTCTGGGGGACAAAGCGGGTGGTTTTTTCTTTCACTTCCATCTACTGCGTAGGATACAAATGCATGGAGCTATGCCTCTAGTACCTTGTACGTCTCCGCGGTGTGTCGCTCAATTAAGCAGAGTGGTGATTTGTTTTTATGTTCCATGACAGTAAGTAAGGTCATGTGGAGCAAATACCGCACTGACGAATCCTCTGGTATAGACAGTATTGCACCGCTGCGACTGAAACGGAGGAAATTACTTGCTTTCTCTGTTTAAAAAAACCCGTTTCCGGAAATGGTGACTTCGTGCTGTATAAAATTTTTATAGCGAATTTGCTAAAAGGATAAGAACGCGCAATACGAGCTTCTACTAACTTCACCGCTTGAAGAGCGCACGTGTGTATGTGCGTTTGTGTGTGTGTGTGTGTGAGAGAGAGAGAGAGAGAGAGAGAGAGAGAGAAAGAGAGAGAGAGAGGCAGAGATGGAAGGCAATGTGGATTGTTCCCCACAGTGTCCATTTAAATATAAGTACAGCGACTATACTAACAGCTATACCTGTTTTCGCTTATGTAAATAGCGAGAGAGATAAAATAGTACTACAGCGCAATATACGGCATTATTATTATTATTATTATTATTATTATTATTATTATTATTATCAGCAGCAGCAGCAGCAGTAGTAGTAGTAGAAATAATAGTAGTTAGTAGTAGTACCTTGAAAAATGATGTATGATTGACTCTTACGTTCTTGGAGAAAGTAAGCAGGTGAAGGGTAAAGGAAAATATTTTCTGCCTTTCGGCTAGACCTCATCTCCGGATCAGGATTCGCCGTGAAATTACGGCTGAGTGGGCAGGTGTGGTTTCTTATGTGCCGGAGTGCGTGGCAAGTAGAATTGCTGTCTGTCTGCTGGACAAAGCCGTCTTTTTTTTTTTTACCAGTGTGCGTACATTAAAAGATACGTGTTTTCACGCTCTGCAAAAATATCTTGTAGGGGTACAGATAGGTTTTTAGGCATTACAAATATCAATTCGGTATGATGAACCGTGCGAACTTCATATTTTATATGTCCTATGTCTTTAAAAATTATAACTGAAAGAAATATATGAAGAAAGGCGTCTGAATCGAAAATATATGCTGCTGACACATACACGCATAACACAAACAAATACACTAACAGAAAATTATCTAATATAATAAGATGGTACTTACATTGAGGCACAGAAGAAAAAAATCCGTCGTGAACAAAATGGCTGTCAACGGATTGAATTTCGTCTGCAAGGAAAGAACAATAAAATATTGTAACAATATTCGATAATTTGCTTCACATATTGCTACGCCGCGAAGCAGAACGGAGGATTCCTTTCGACATGCAGTTTAAGACGTTTTAACAGCTGCGCAGTAGCAAGCATCGCATTCAGCACAGCAACAGCAACAGTTTGCGATGTGGAAGTTCTGCAGACTGAAGAAGGATTTTTGAGTCATCACCTAGTATTACGTTACTTAGTATACAGACGCTCCCCGACTTGCGCAGTAGTTACCTTCGGAAGATCCAGTGCAAGTCTGAATTGAGTGTGTGTGTGTGTGTGTGTGTGTGTGTGTGTGTGTATACATATATGGTCAAGACGGTCCGGAGATCGAATCCCGGTGGGTGCGAGATTTTCCGCACCCGCCCAGAACGCCCCTGGGGCCCACCCAGCCTTCTATACAATGGGTATCAGGTCTTTCACGGGGGTAAAGTGGCCGGGGCCTGGCGTCGAGCACCCATCTCCGTCTAGCACCGAGGTTAAATAGAGCCGAGCTGTACCTGTACTCCCCCTCTGGGACTTCTTGGTCTGTTCTAGGGCGAACATTACTGTACCTTTATTATATGGTCCAGCATTTATGTATGTGTGAGGCATTCCAGTTTAGATCCATCTCCAACACGCGGGAACGCTATCGGCCTCAGCCTGACCACCCCGCCACCTGTGTTGTCGTGCAGCAGTAATCTCCTACCATGCCGCCTCGCTGTGCTTTCATTCGCGTGAGGAAAAATTCGGCGGGCTTTTAATAAATATTGTTATTTCAGCTTTTTTGGTTTTAGGAGAACTGCTTAAGCATAAAAATGCCTGAATCTGGGAGTGTCTGTATATTCACATTTTACATTTAAACGAAAGAGGGACGCTACAGCTCAGTCATTACAGTGATTAGATTGCGGAATGGTGGACAGAGGAATCGGGATTGGATTCATAACTGTGGCACGGGATTTTCTGTCCTCCACAGCGTCCAGACCGCTTGTAGGAGAGGGTGGTACCCAGCCTCCTATCCAGTGAAAACTGCGGCCTTTGCCTTCATCGTAGGATGGCCGTGACGTGAGCTGACAATTTACTTAGAGGTAATGCGGAGGTTAAGAATTCCTAGAGATGTACTTCCACTCCCCAATACCTATTCATAGCGCCTTTCTTAATTATGCTCAGGGCTAACGTTATGCTTTGTTTAAAGAAAGAAGTCTTAGATCTTCAAAATGTCGAGCCCTAATGCCAAATCGTACCTTGTAATTTGCCATCTCTAATTTTGCCTAATCGTTAGAAATAAAGTACATTTATAGTGCTTATTTGGAAACTTGTTGTATCATACATAGTGCAGCCGGTTAGACGCTGGCATCTGACCGATAAGTTGAAACTTTGGTAGCGAACAAAATGGCACTGAAGTAAGTTTTCCTCCAGTATTCTTCAGTTTTTCCCTTTGATCCTAATTCGACCTTTGCTTCGCACCTGTCCCCGTGTCATAGTTCAGAGCAGGCAGCCAGTTGTCACGTAAGGTAAGTTCGGGACATGTGATTTCTAGCCAGTTACTTGACTGTTCACTGAGTGAGGGAGTGAATTTTTCATGTACATATCTTCAGTGTCTATAACATTATTGTTCCTTGTTATTCTGTGTTTTAATGTCGAAAGTCTTTCTGAGCTTTATGAGTTATATGGCGTCGATTAACACTCAAGTGTTCGCCTCCCAGAATATCGCACTATAATTTGGTAGAAAGATACAAGAACTCCGGATGAACGTGCTGAATCGAAACTCAGGTTAGGAAATAAATTCAGCAACATAATCTTCCGCGGCGCAAAAATGACGGACCCATAGCCCCACTACACCGCTTCTGCCACTCTTCCACCACTGCAGTTACTACATGAGTCACTAGCCATGATACTGTTAAGGCCAATTCACATATAGCATGCCGTGCCTATGCCGCGCCCATGCCGTGCCGCTAAGGGTTTAGAATGTGTCTTTCCCATTTGATTTACACAGTGCGGCCGTGTCTCATTCACACTTGCCATGCCATGCCCATGCCGCGCTCTGACCATGCCGTTCTTCTCAAGGCCACGGCACAGCACGGCCCTCGAGAGACGGCCTGTGGGCTACCTGCCCGCGTTCGGCTTCTTCCGGCTACCACGCGGAGTTCCACGAAGATTGTTATCAGAAGCATACCAATCCAGCCTCCTCACAACGATCCATACCTACCACTGTAAACAATGGTAGCAGTACACTACAAAAAAGATGATCTGTTAAAATGTTGGACTAGCAGTTCGGATATTTCCGGCTACCACGCGGATTTTCACGAAGGAAACGGCACTGTCGGAGCAGGGCAGGGGCGCGGCGTGGCATGTGTGAATTAACGGCACGGCGTGGCAGGGGAACGGCATGGGCACGGCAGGCTATGTGTGAATCGGCCTTTAACGTTACTTGGTAGCGACAGTGTTTGAGAAGTCTTTTTTTCCTCACGTTATGGCAGCGTGACAGCGTAGTATTGAAGGGTGGGTCTGTGCATTGCCCGGCTATAATAAAATGTTGCCAAATCGAAAGAAACTACTATGAAGCTGCGTCCCACGTGTAATACGTTTAAACGAGGTTACCACTGAGCAAACTTGAAGCAGGCTGATCGTGTGGGAAACGCGGTGCCTGAATGTCCTCCCCTTTGCAAATAGCCGAACACTCTTTCGAATAAGGGCTTTTTACAAGCACTGTGATCCAGAATTTTTGGCTGTCTGACAACTGTTGACTGCCAACAGTAATGTTTAGTCAACAAAGTTTGTAGCATTGCCGGTAATCTGTCACTATACCGGACTTTACAGGCTATTAAATACCGAAGCCAAAGTAAATATGAACTAAAATTTTCTTAAAGCCGCCATATTGTTACTATGTAACGTACAATTAAATTTGTCTTATAAATTTTGTACGTTTTCGAAGCTCTGTTACGATCAGAAGTCTGTATCTGACTGCCTTCTTTCGACAGCCATGTCACTGTTCGTGATCGTAGGAAACTGAGACCTTAGAGGTTTTAGATTGTATCTGACGGTGAAACGTTTGATCTAGAAGTCGTGAAACTCGATTACCTTGTTCAAAGTTTGAGAGGGAGGGTGGAGGGGCATCACAGAGACGCTGATTGCAGTGTAGTCAAAGGAGCTTTTAGTAACTGCAAATACACAGTGTTGAATGACAGGATGGTCAATGAATAATTAATTAGAATGAATGTGGGAGGAAGGAGTCGTGGCCCATTTTCAGGCACCATCAAGGCACTTATCGGTAGGACTGAATAAAACCACGTGAAACGTCAGGATAGCCAGTCTTCCAAGCTGGTACTATTTCTTGGCATGCGTCGTTACCACGTGAAACAGTCTGCCAAAGAGAATCTCGTGAGTTAAACTTGAATGTAAAATTGTAGGCTCTTGTAGTCTGGTAGAAACTGACAGACGTCCTTAAGGCCGCGTTTACATTGGTATAGTAAATGGGTTAGTTACTTGTACCACTAACTTGCAAGTCAGCTACTAATCCAGTGTAAACCGAATGGGAAAATACG
>JGI20166J26741_10224449_pt1 | contig 16778 bp, 25 predicted proteins | sample TergutCu122P5_FD_26741 | JGI IMG/M metagenome (IMG submission 26741)
TTGCTAAATGGGACAAAAAGTAAATCCGATAAGTAATCGTTTAGGAATCATCCGAGGATGGGATTCAAATTGGTACGGCGGCAATAATTATGGCGATACTCTGTATGAAGACAGTAAAATCCGTAAATATCTGAACGCCCGTCTCGCCAAAGCAAGTGTTTCTCGCATTGTTATTGAACGTACATTGAAATTGGTAACCATTACCGTATGCACTGCCCGTCCGGGTATCATCATCGGTAAAGGAGGACAAGAAGTAGATAAATTGAAAGAAGAATTGAAGAAAATTACCGATAAGGAAATACAAATCAATATCTTTGAAGTAAAACGTCCAGAATTGGACGCTGTAATCGTTGCAAACAACATTGCCAAACAGTTAGAAGGCAAAATGGCTTACCGCCGCGCTATTAAAACCGCCATCGCATCAACGATGCGAATGGGCGCCGAAGGAATTAAAATCCAAATATCCGGTCGTTTAAACGGGGCGGAAATGGCACGTTCGGAAATGTATAAAGAAGGACGAACTCCTTTACACACTTTGCGAGCAGACATTGATTATGCTTTAGGCGAAGCTTTGACAAAGGTAGGGTTGCTGGGCATAAAAGTTTGGATTTGCCGCGGCGAGATATACGGTAAAAAAGACCTTGCTCCCCAATTTACCGGGTCAAAAGAAACCGGAGGCAGTCGCGGAGAAAGAAATGAAAGAAGAGACAGAGGCAGCCGAGGAGGTGAAAGAGGAGACAGAAGCGACAGAGGTGACAGAGGTGACAGAGGTGACAGAGGTGGTGATAGAAGAAATCGCCGTCCGAGAGAGAGAAAATAAATTAATAATTATGAATTATGAATTATGAATTATTTTTTATTACAGGATAAATTTTATAATTCATAACTCATAACTCATAACTCATAATTAAAAATAGAGATGTTACAACCGAAAAAAACAAGATTCAGACGATCGCAGAAAGGTCGAATGAAAGGCAATGCCCAACGAGGTAATCAGTTGGCATTCGGTTCTTTTGGAATAAAAACGTTGCAATCGAAATGGATTACCGGACGCCAAATTGAAGCAGCCCGTATTGCCGTTACCCGATACATGCAACGTCAAGGTCAAGTTTGGGTGCGGATTTTTCCTGACAAACCGATCACTAAAAAACCGGCAGAAGTACGTATGGGTAAAGGAAAAGGAGCCCCGGAAGGGTTCGTTGCTCCCGTTACCCCCGGAAGAATTCTTTTTGAAGTTGAAGGAGTTACCTTCGAAGTGGCAAAAGAAGCATTACGGCTTGCTGCTCAAAAACTTCCTGTTACTACGAAATTTGTGGTAAGACATGATTATGATTTTAACAACGAAAATGTGTAATTCGATATGAAAATTGCAGAAATCAAAGATTTAAGCACTCCGGAACTAAAAGAGCGATTGGAAGTTGAACAAAAAGCATACGAACAAAAGAAAATCAATCACAGCATTTCTCCTTTGGATAATCCGGCCTCCATTACGCTTGCGCGTAGACAGATTGCACGGATGAAAACCGAATTACGTCAGAGAGAAATTCAGAAAAAATAAACGACCGGAATGGAAACAAGAAATTTAAGAAAAGAAAGAATCGGGGTCGTTTCCGGTAATAAGATGGATAAATCCATTACCGTTGCCGTGAAATGGAAAGAAAAACACCCCATCTATGGAAAATTCGTCAGCAAAACGAAGAAATTCCATGCTCATGATGAGAAAAACGAATGTAATGTCGGAGATACCGTAAAAATTATGGAAACTCGTCCGTTGAGCAAAACCAAGAGATGGCGTTTAGTGGAAATCATAGAAAAAGCTAAGTAAATATGATACAACAAGAATCAAGACTTGCCGTAGCTGATAATTCCGGAGCCAAAGAGGTGCTTTGCATCCGGGTATTAGGTGGAACCCGACGACGTTATGCATCTGTCGGTGATGTAATTGTAGTAAGCATAAAAAGTGTAATTCCGTCAAGTGATGTCAAAAAAGGTACAGTATCCAAAGCGATCATTGTACGCACAAAAAAAGAAATTCGTCGCACCGACGGTTCTTACATCCGTTTCGACGACAATGCTTGCGTATTATTGAATAATACAGGTGAAATCCGTGGCAGCCGCATATTCGGTCCGGTAGCCCGCGAGCTTCGTACAGTGAATATGAAAATCGTTTCCTTAGCGCCGGAAGTATTGTAATTAAGAATTAAGTATTAAGAATTAAGAATTTAAAATGAGTAAATTACATATTAAAAAAGGCGATACGGTTTATGTGAATGCCGGCGAAGACAGAGGTAAGACGGGCCGCGTGCTGAAAGTACTCATACAAAAGCAACGGGCACTCGTCGAAGGTATTAACATGGTTTCGAAATCAACTAAACCGAATGCAAAGAGTCCTCAAGGAGGATTCCAAAAAAAAGAAGCTCCCGTTCATATCTCGAATTTAAATGTACTCGATCCGAAAAGCGGTAAGCCTACTCGTATCGGACGACGTTTAAATGCAAAGGGAGTTTTGGTTCGTTATTCTAAAAAATCAGGGGAGGAAATCAAATAATGAGTAATGAAGCGAATCTGAAGAAAATTTATCGGGACAAAATAGTTCCCGGTTTAATGAAAGAGTTTAATTACACCTCGATAATGCAAGTTCCCGTATTAAAGAAAATTGTAATTAACCAAGGTTTAGGTCTTGCGGTAGCCGATAAAAAAATAATTGACGTCGCTATTCAGGAATTAACGTTGATTACCGGTCAGAAAGCGGTTGCAACTGTTTCTAAAAAGGATATTTCCAATTTTAAGCTACGCAGGAAAATGCCAATCGGAGTGATGGTCACCTTGCGTCGCGGGCAAATGTATGAATTTCTTGAACGATTGATTCGTGTCGCTTTGCCGCGTATCCGCGACTTTAAAGGAATTGAAAGTAAATTAGACGGAAGCGGAAATTATACGCTCGGCATTCAGGAACAAATCATCTTTCCGGAAATAAATATTGACAATATTACTAAAATATTGGGAATGAATATTACCTTTGTAACCTCTGCGCGAACGGATGAGGAAGGTTACGCGCTTTTAAGAGAATTTGGTTTACCGTTTAAGAACATCAAAAAAGATTAGTATGTCGAAAGAATCAATGAAAGCCCGCGAGGTAAAACGTGCAAAATTAGTTGCGAAATATGCAGAGAAAAGAGCGCAATTGAAAAAAGAAGGCAATTATGAAGCGTTGCAGGCTATACCTAAAAATGCATCTCCGGTTCGTTTACACAACCGTTGCAAAATAACGGGGCGTCCGAAAGGATACGTTCGCCAATTCGGCATTTCCCGTATACAATTGCGCGAAATGGCTTCTACCGGTTTGATCCCGGGGTTGAAAAAAGCGAGCTGGTAATAATGATTGAAGATTAAAAATAGAGTTTTAATATTGTCTCAATACGTTGAGATTAATTAACAAAAGTAAAATATGACAGATCCAATTGCAGATTATCTGACAAGACTAAGGAACGCCATCAAAGCAAAACACAGAGTGGTGGATATTCCGGCGTCGAATTTAAAGAAAGAGATCACCAAGATCCTATTTGACAAAGGCTACATCTTGAATTATAAGTTTGTAGAAGAGGGGCCGCAAGGGACGATTAAAATCGCCTTGAAATACGATCCTGTGAATAAAGTGAACGCAATCAAAAATCTGAAGCGAATTTCCAAGCCGGGTTTGCGTCGTTATGCAGGCTACAAAGATATGCCGCGCGTATTGAATGGATTAGGTATTGCCGTGTTGAGTACTTCTAAAGGAGTAATGACAGACAAAGAAGCACGCACGATGCAAATCGGCGGAGAAGTATTGTGTTACGTTTATTAATAAAGGAGAAAATCGTATGTCAAGAATAGGAAAACTACCCATTACCATCCCGGCAAAAGTAAGCGTAAAGCAAGAAGAGAACCTGATTACGGTAAAAGGTCCGAAAGGTGAATTATCACAAACGGTTAATCCGGCTATAAAAGTAGAGATTCATGATCAAGTTATAACCTTTTCCCGTTCCGACGATGAACGACAAAATCGGGCTTTTCATGGTTTGTATCGAGCGCTGATCAACAATATGATCGTTGGAGTATCGGAAGGTTATAAAAAAGAACTTGAATTAGTCGGAGTCGGCTATCGTGTTACGAACACAGGAAACCTTTTGGAATTTTCATTAGGTTTTACCCATCCCATTTTTTTACAACTCCCGCAGGAAATCAAGGTTGAAACAAAAACCGAACGTAATAAAAATCCGATAATCATACTCGAATCATTCGATAAACAATTGCTTGGACAAGTTTGCGCGAAAATACGTTCTTTCCGTAAAGTAGAACCCTACAAAGGGAAAGGGATTCGTTTTGTAGGCGAAGTCGTTCGCAGAAAATCCGGAAAATCGGCAAGTAAATAATTTTTAAACCGGGAATTAGTATGACAACAAAAGAATTAAGAAGAATTAAAATAAAACAGCGGGTACGAAAGCATATCTCAGGAACAGCCGATCGTCCGCGTTTATCCGTGTTCAGAAGCAACAAGCAAATTTATGCTCAAATTATCGATGATGCACTGGGCAAAACATTAGCTGCCGCTTCCTCCCTCGGAATCACCGAAAAAGCTCCTAAAAAAATAATCGCTTCCAAAGTGGGCGAACTAATAGCACAAAAATCAAAAGAGGCAGGTATCGAAGCCGTTGTATTCGATCGAAATGGGTATCTATACCATGGAAGAGTGAAAGAATTGGCAGATGCTGCACGTAAAGGCGGACTTAAATTTTAACAAGCAATGGCAATAAATAATAAAGTAAAATCGACAAACGACTTAGAGTTAAAAGACCGCTTAGTTGCCATCAACCGGGTAACCAAGGTTACAAAAGGAGGGCGTACCTTCAGTTTTGCAGCAATTGTTGTCGTCGGAAACGAAGACGGCATTGTAGGTTGGGGCCTGGGTAAAGCCGGTGAAGTAACTGCTGCTATAGCAAAAGGAATTGAAGCGGCTAAAAAGAATTTGATAAAAGTTCCCGTATATAAAGGAACCATTCCTCATGAGCAAGTGGCTAAATACGGAGGCGCTTTGGTATTTATCAAACCCGCCACTCACGGAACGGGAGTAAAAGCCGGAGGCGCTATGCGCGCTGTATTGGAAAGCGTTGGAATCACCGATGTATTAGCAAAATCGAAAGGATCATCCAACCCCCACAACTTAGTAAAAGCAACTATCGCCGCCTTAAGCGAATTACGTGACCCGGCCATGGTAGCACAAAATCGAGGTATATCAGTTGAAAAAGTATTTAAAGGATAGAAGGGAAAACAAAATGGCAACCATAAAAATTAAACAAGTAAGAAGTCGCATTCGACGCCCCAAAGATCAAAAGCAAACGTTAGACGCTTTGGGTTTGAAAAAAATGGGACGAGTGGTAGAACATGAAGATACTCCTACTATCCGGGGAATGATTAAGAAAGTAAAACATTTAGTATCAGTAGAATAATGAATTATGAATTATTCATTGCTCCAATAGCTCAAACTTATAATTCATAATTCATAATTCATAATTAAAAAAAATATGAATCTATCAAATTTAAAACCTGCTGCAGGGTCTTCAAAAACGAGGAAAAGAATCGGTCGCGGAACCGGTTCGGGTTTAGGCGGAACATCCACCAGAGGTCATAAAGGACAGAAATCAAGATCGGGTTATTCCAAAAAAATTGGTTTCGAAGGAGGTCAGATGCCTATTCAAAGGCGTTTACCCAAATTTGGGTTCAAGAATATCAACCGTATTGAATACAAAGCAATCAATTTGGATACCTTGCAACAGTTGGCAGACGCCCAACAATTAACGAAAATAGGGATAGATGAAATGGTGAAAGCCGGAATTGTATCATCCCGGAAGTTAGTAAAAATTCTTGCCAATGGCGCGGTTACTTCCGCTTTGGAAGTTTCAGCCCATGCCTTTTCCAAAACGGCGGAAGAAGCAATAGTCAAAGCCGGAGGATCAATCGTAAAACTCTGAAAATAGGATGAGAGCAATTCAAACAATAAAGAATATCTGGAAGATCGAGGATCTGAAAAATCGAATTCTCGTCACACTTCTTCTGATTACGGTTTACCGTTTTTTATCGGTTATCCCGTTGCCCGGCGTAAATCCGATGGCATTAACCGCTTTGGAAAAACAAACGGCAGGCGGTCTGATGTCGTTATTGGATATGTTTTCAGGAGGCGCTTTTTCCCATGCTTCCATTGTGGCGCTGGGAATTATGCCTTACATCTCTGCATCCATTGTCATTCAGTTATTAGCAATCGCAGTCCCCTACTTTCAAAAATTACAAAGAGAAGGAGAAAGCGGAAGAAGGAAGATCAATCAATATACTCGTTATTTAACAGTATTGATCCTGCTATTACAAGCACCTACCTATTTAGTTAACTTGAATGTTCAAATGCGTCAAGCATCCGGCACACTTATCCCAACAGGATTGTGGTTTAATGTGAGTTCAACCATCATCCTCGCAGCCGGATCAATGTTTGTTCTATGGCTGGGAGAAAGAATTACCGATAAAGGAGTCGGAAATGGCGTATCATTTATCATTATGGTTGGTATATTAGCGCGACTGCCTCATGCATTGTATCAAGAATTTTATTCGCGAATCAGTGAAGCAACCGGCGGCTTGGTGATGTTTTTAGCAGAGATTGTCTTTCTTTTGTTTGTTATAGCAGGGGCTATTTTATTGGTACAAGGAACCCGTCGTATTCCGGTTCAGTATGCCAAACAAATGATTGGGAACAAACAATACGGAGGCGCCCGCCAATATATCCCATTGAAAGTGAATGCAGCTAATGTTATGCCTATTATCTTTGCTCAGGCGATAATGTTCATTCCCGTTTCATTAATCGGGTTCGGCTCGGCAAATCCGGATAGTCTTGTATCTAAGATTTTCGCTCCGCTGTCTGACCATAATAGTTTATGGTACAATGTTGTTTTTGCGGTATTAATTATTGCCTTTACCTATTTTTATACGGCAATAACGATTAATCCGAAACAAATGGCGGAAGATTTGAAAAGAAATAATGGTTTTATACCGGGTATCAAGCCCGGAAAGAAAACGGCGGAATATATGGATGAAATTATGTCGCGGATCACATTACCCGGCTCGTTATTTCTTGCCGTGGTAGCTATTCTTCCTGCTTTTGCCAATATCTTGGGGATCAAGCAAGAGTTTGCTGCATTTTTCGGAGGAACCTCTTTGCTGATTTTGGTCGGTGTTGTTTTAGATACGCTGCAACAAGTGGAAAGTCACTTATTAATGCGCCATTATGATGGTTTGCTTAAATCCGGACGAATTAAAGGACGATCGGGGCAGATCTATTAAGTAACTCAATGATCTATCTTAAGACTGACGAAGAAATAGAATTAATGCGGATAGCGAATCACTTGGTAGGTGCAGTGCTGGCTGAAGTGGCAAAACACATACAACCGGGAATCACTACGTCTCAATTGGATAAAATAGCGGAAGAATTTATCCGGGACCATGACGGGATTCCATTATTTAAAGGATATAAAGGATTTCCCAATGCACTTTGTATCTCGATTAATGATCAAGTAGTTCACGGGATTCCGGGTTCATATTCCTTGAAAAACGGAGATATTGTTTCCGTCGATTGCGGAGTAAAAAAAGGCGGATATTGCGGTGATTCAGCTTATACGTTTGAAGTAGGAGAAATAGCTCCTGAAGTAAAAAAGCTGCTTCAAACCACTAAAGAATCTTTATATGAAGGTATTAAAAATGCGGTTGAAGGAAAACGAATCGGGGATATCGCTCATTCAATTCAAGTCTATTGTGAGAATAAGGGATACAGTGTCGTTCGAGAATTAGTCGGACACGGAATCGGAAAAGAGATGCACGAAGAACCGGAAGTCCCAAATTACGGGAAGAAAGGATACGGAGCATTACTGAAAAACGGTATGTGTATTGCTATTGAGCCGATGATCAATATGGGAACAAAAAATGTACGGTTCGAAAAAGACGGATGGACCGTTCGAACAAGAGATGGAAAACCGTCAGCTCATTTTGAACATACGGTAGCGATTCGCCCGGGAAAACCGGATATTTTATCGACCTTTGAATGGATTGATCAAGTTTTATTAAACTAACAAATTATATGGCTAAACAAGCGGCTATCGAACAAGACGGAATCATTGCAGAAGCTTTATCTAATGCGATGTTTCGGGTTGAATTAGAAAACGGACACGAAATTACGGCGCATATCTCGGGAAAAATGCGAATGCATTACATTAAAATTCTTCCGGGTGATAAAGTAAGAGTAGAGATGTCGCCATACGATTTGTCAAAAGGGCGAATTTCATTTCGGTATAAATGAACCATAAAATTATTACATAATGAAAGTAAGAGCTTCAATAAAAAAACGCACGCCCGATTGTAAAATCGTTAGAAGAAAAGGGCGTTTATATGTGATTAATAAGAAAAACCCCAAATTTAAACAACGGCAGGGATAAGTAATTATTTTGCAAAAAAAAAATGAAAAATGGCAATACGAATAGTCGGGGTTGATTTGCCCCAAAACAAAAGAGGTGAAATTGCGTTAACTTATATATTCGGAATTGGTCGCAGTTCATCTAACAAAATCCTGTCGGAAGCGGGAGTTGATAGAGACATTAAGGTGAAAGACTGGACAGATGAACAGGCAACAGCTGTCCGTGAAGTTATTACCCGAAGTTACAAGGTAGAAGGCGATCTTCGTTCTGAGGTTCAGTTGAATATCAAACGATTGATGGATATAGGCTGTTATCGCGGGATACGCCACCGGATCGGTTTACCTGTGAGAGGACAGAGCACCAAAAATAATGCCCGCACTCGAAAAGGACGTAAGAAAACAGTAGCAAATAAGAAGAAAGCGACAAAAGGATAAAAATAATTATGAATTATGAATTATGAATTATTACTTTTTACAGTTTTATAATTCATAATTCATAATTCATAACTCATAATTAAATAAAAAATATGGCAAAAAAAACAGTTGCAGCTAAAAAGAGAGTCGTAAAAGTCGATGCAAATGGTCAATTGCACGTCCACTCTTCATTTAACAATATCATTGTTACCATTGCAAACAGCGAAGGACAAGTCATTTCCTGGTCTTCCGCAGGTAAAATGGGTTTTCGAAGCTCAAAGAAAAATACACCTTATGCAGCGCAAATGGCTGCGCAAGATTGCGCAAAAATTGCCTACGATTTAGGATTAAGAAGAGTGAAAGCTTATGTGAAAGGTCCGGGCAACGGACGAGAATCGGCTATCCGCACTGTCCACGGAGCCGGAATCGAAGTTACTGAAATCATTGATGTCACTCCGCTTCCACATAACGGATGCCGCCCACCCAAAAGAAGAAGAGTCTAATTATTTTAGATTTATGAATTTACAATTTTAGAATTGGTAAATCAATCGTAAATCGTAAATCGTAAATCGTAAATCGTAAATTATTATAATATGGCAAGATATACAGGACCAAAGACAAAAATTGCGCGGAAATTTGGTGAACCGATTTTCGGACCGGATAAAGTGTTGAGCAAAAAAAATTATCCACCCGGACAACACGGTAACGGAAGAAAGAAAAAAACTTCCGAATACGGTATCCAATTGCGCGAAAAACAAAAAGCAAAATATACGTACGGCGTATTGGAAAAACAATTCCGTAACTTATTCGAGAAAGCTTCCCGATCAAAAGGCATTACCGGTGAAGTGCTTCTCCAATTACTGGAATCCAGATTAGATAATATTGTTTACCGCATGGGATTGGCAAAATCAAGAGCCGGCGCTCGTCAATTGGTTTCGCATCGTCACATTGTTGTGGATGGCAAAGTAGTGAATATCCCCTCTTACCTTGTGAAACAAGGACAAGTGGTAGGCGTTCGAGAAAAAGCCAAATCATTGGAAGTAATCCTCGACAGTGTTTCCGGGATAAATCACAGCAAATATCCTTGGATAGAATATGATTCTTCAACATTTAGCGCGAAGTATTTACATATTCCGGAACGAGCCGATATCCCTGAAAATATAAAAGAACAGTTAATTGTAGAATTGTATTCGAAATAAAAAGAACTTATAATGGCGATACTAACATTTCAAAAACCCGACAAAGTATTAATGCTGGAGGCGGACAACCATTACGGGAAGTTTGAATTCCGTCCGTTGGAACCCGGCTACGGAATTACCATCGGTAATTCTCTTCGCCGTATTCTCTTGTCATCACTTGAAGGTTTTGCAATCACTTCTATTCGGATCGACGGTATTGATCACGAATTTTCTTCCATTCCCGGCGTTATCGAAGATGTGACAAGAATTATTCTCAATCTAAAAAAAATACGTTTCAAACAAGTGGTTAAGACCATTGAAAACGAAAAAGTATCCATTTCGGTTTCCGGTGTTGAACGATTTGTAGCCGGAGACATAGGTAAACAATTAGCCGGTTTTACCATTTTAAACCCGGAATTGGTTATTTGCACGATGGATAAAAGTGCAAGTTTTAATATAGAATTAACGATCGACAAAGGTCGGGGTTATGTTCCTGCCGAAGAAAATCGGACAGAAAATGATTTAGTGAATCAGATTGCCATTGATTCGATCTTCACGCCAATTCGTAATGTGAAATATACGATTGAAAATTTCAGGGTGGAACAAAAAACGGATTACGAAAAACTGATTCTCGAAATTACCACCGATGGGTCGGTTCATCCGAAAGAAGCTTTGAAAGAGGCTGCTCGAATATTAATTCATCATTTCATGTTGTTTTCCGACGAAAAAATTCATTTAGAGCCGGTCGCTTCCGAAGTGAACGAAGAATTTGACGAAGAAGCTCTCCATATGCGTCAGCTTTTAAAATCGAAATTAGCGGATATGAATCTTTCCGTTCGCGCTTTAAATTGTTTAAAAGCCGCAGATGTAGAAACTTTAGGGGAATTAGTAAAGTTTCAGAAAAGCGATTTATTGAAATTCCGCAATTTCGGAAAAAAATCTCTAACCGAATTAGATGATTTGCTTGACCATTTGAATCTGACCTTCGGGATGGATATCACAAAGTATAAACTTGATAAAGAATAAAAAAATAAACGATGAGACATAACAAAAAAATCAATCATTTAGGTCGTACCCATTCTCACCGGGAAGCAATGCTCTCGAATATGGCGGTTTCTTTGATTATGCATAAAAGAATATTTACGACTTTAGCAAAAGCGAAAGAACTCCGTAAATACGTAGAACCGCTTATCACTAAGAGTAAAGAAGACACCACACATTCACGGCGTATTGTTTTTAAGAACCTGCGAGATAAATATTCCGTGACGGAATTATTTAAAGAAATTTCTCAAAAAATCAGCGATCGCCCCGGAGGTTATACTCGGATCATTAAGACAGGATTTCGTTTAGGAGACAATGCTTCGATGTGTTTCATCGAATTAGTGGACTACAATGAATTGATGCTTAAGGATAAAAAAGCGCCGGCAAAAGCGAAAACGCGTAGATCAAGAAAAAAATCGGATGCTCCCGAAGTCAAAACTGCTGATATTCCGAAAGTTCACACTGCAAAAAAAGAAGCCGGTTCAACCAAAACTCCGAAAACAAAACTTCCTGCAACAAACAACCTGACTGAAGTCGTAGAAATTCCTGAAGTAGCAAAACCGGAACCGGTTGAACAAGAAAAAACGGTTGAAGAAAAGCCGGTTGTTGAAACTTCTCTTGAAGAAAAGCCGGAAACCGAAGAAAAAGAATAAGTGGGTATAAAGCAGGGAACTGTCTTTATTCGGTTCATTCAAGCCGGCAAGCGGGGTGAGTTTTGAAAACCTCCCATAATACGATGCCGGCTGCTACTGAAACATTGAGTGAATGTTTTGTACCCAATTGCGGAATTTCGATGCTAAGGTCGCATTGATCCATTACCAATTGATCAATTCCTTTGACTTCATTACCCAAAATAATTGCGTAACGATAATTTTCCGGTTTGAATTTATCCAAAGAAATACTGTTCTCCGCTTGTTCAACAGCAAGAATACGATAGTTGTTTTGTTTAAGCTGACGAATAGCATCCGGCGTGTTTTCGAAATAATGCCATTCGATGGTGTTTTCAGATCCTAAAGCAGTTTTATGGATTTCGACGTTTGGAGGAGTAGCTGTAATGCCACATAAATAAATTGCTTCTATCAAAAAAGCATCCGAAGTTCGAAAAACCGATCCGACATTATGCAAACTTCTTACATTGTCCAATACGACAATTACAGGCAATTTTTCAGCTTGTTTAAACTCGTCCGGACTGAGCCGTTTCAATTCCGTTATCTTTAATTTTCTCATCCAACTTCAAAACAAGTTACTCCTTCGTTTTGAAAGCTAAAGCATACATTTTCATTTGCTTAATCATAGAAAGCAAGCCATTTGAACGCGTTGGAGAAAGATGCTCTTTCAATCCGATGGCCTCGATAAAATATAAATCAGCCGAGAGAATCTCATCGGGCGTGTGTCCGGAAAAGACGCGAATCAATAGCGATACGATTCCTTTCACAATAAGCGCATCACTCTCTGCGGAAAAATATACTTTCCCCTCATTAAAATCGGCTTGTAGCCAAACCCGGCTTTGACACCCTTCGATCAGATTGTTCTGTATTTTATATTTAGTATCCAACGGTGGTTGCTCGTTTCCCATTTCAATCAAAAGGGAATATTTATCCATCCAATCGTCGGAAAAGGAAAATTCCGAAATGATTTGCTCTTGAATTTCACTGATTGTTGCCATCATCATTATTTTTCGTGATATAAAACATAGAGAACAGTTTGACCTACAGCTGTCAATGTTTCTTTGCTTACATGATTTATATTATCATTCAATGTATGCCAGTATGAACCGAATCCCGTAGGCGAACCGGGATCGTAGTGAATAATATTGATACATGGTATTTTGCGGTGTTTCATCACCGATATATGATCGTCCATAATTTCCCCTCCTTTGCGGTTTATAAAAAATGAATCGTAGCCGGTGGCGCGTGCGGCTTCCCAAACTTTCTGAACAATCGACGGATCACTTTGCATTTCCTTATAAAAAACCGCTTCGGGAGCGCTTACCATATCCAACAAAATGCCATATCGCGCAAAATAGTCGGGAATATGCGGATTACGCGCCCAATAATCAGATCCCATACACCAATCGCCATAATGTAAATTATTAATTGGGAAACCGGGAGGTCCCCAATCTTCCATATCAAAAAAAATGATGTCGAGTCCTAATTTTGGCAAACTTATCCCCGCTTGACGGGCAATTTCCAATAAAGCGGCGCAAGCGCCCGCCCCATCATTCGCGCCATCAATGGGTTTTGTCCGGTTATCGGGATTCGGATCATGATCTGCGTAGGGCCTTGAGTCCCAATGGGCAAATAAAAGAATACGAGATTTGTTTTCGGGTTGAAAAGAACCGATAATATTTTTTATCTTAACAGGCGTTTGATCTCTTAAATTTAAAGTCGCTTCTTGTTCGGTGACGGTTGCGCCGAATCGTTTTAATTCGCCGGATAAATAATTTCCGCACGCTTGGTGCGCTTCCGTACCCGGCACTCGCGGTCCGAACGAAACTTGTTTTGCTGTGTAAAAAAAAGCGCTATCGGCATTGAAAACGGGAACCGAAATATTCTCGATAACCATGTTCCGGGTTTTAAGGTTTTGTTTACACGAAAATACCATTGCCAAAATGCCTACAACGAATAAAATTTTCACCATACTTCCTGAAGAATTTTAACGATTTTACATGCAAAGGTAGTATTTTCCGTTGTAAAATGAAAAAGAAGAGAAATTCTTTTTGCGAATTTAGATAATATGCATTTTATTTTCTACCTTAGCATCGTGATTCTAAAAAATATATCGGAGTATGAAAACGTATTTTCTGCTTTTAATTGCCTGTTTTTTTGTTTTTTCAGCAGGGGCGCAAACAACAAAAACGTCTATGAACAATGAAAAATGGAGAAAAGTAGAGGATTTGGAACGACAATCGCTTCCACAATCCGCATTAGAGTTAGTGAATCAAATCCAACAGGATGCAATCAAAGCCGGAAACAGTCCGGAATTGATAAAATCCTTGATTTATCAATTGAAGTATGAAACGGCTATCAATCAAGATCAATTGCCGGAAAAAATCGTTAGTTTGGAACATCGGATTCAATCGGATAAAAATCCGGTGGAGCAGGCGATGCTCTATTCCATCGTAGCCGAATTGTACGCTAATTATTATAATGCAAATGCTTACCAAATCAATCAGCGAACGGCTGTTACCGGCGATGCGCCGAAAGATATCCGCGAATGGTCAGCTAATTTTTTTATTCGTAAAATAGCCGATTATGTTCATTTATCATTACAACCCGCCAACGAATTACAAAAAACAAACGCTTTGGAATATCGTCCGGTTTTGATGGAAGGCGAATCTTCCCGCGAGTTGCGTCCTACTTTGTATGATTTTCTGGTATATCGCGGAATCGAGCTTTTGAATCCGTTGGTTGATAATCCTCAAATGCAAAACTTTTTTCCTCAAACCAAATTGTTTAACAAAGAAGATTTTGCGCCGGTTGAAGATTTTATTAAACATTCCGATTCGATCAACGATTATGATTTTGTACCGCAAATATTGAATTTGTACCGGGATTTATTGATTTTCCGTTTGAAAGAAAACAACCCCGAAGCGTTGGTTATAGCCGATTTAGACCGGCTTGAATTTGTTAACAAAAATACGCAATTGGAAAATGCACGAAACATTTATTTAGAAGCGCTTCAGCAATTGGAGAATCGCTATGCCAATCAGGATTTTTGCGTAGAAATATTGTACAAAAAGGCATCCCTTTTTACGGATCGCACATGGCAAAACGGGATCTTCTCCTATCAATATATTGAAGATAATAATCCGGAATTAAATGCATTACGAAAAGATGATCTTATGCAAGCCTATACGGTTTGTGTGGAAGGAATAAAAAAATATCCTAATTACAAGCGAATCGGAATACTCAAGAATTTGCTGCAATCAATTACCGAAAGTGAATTAACTTCAAATGCCGACAATGTTGTTTACCCGGGTAACAATTTAGATATTAACCTGCGTTACAGAAATATCAATAAACTTTTTGTTCAAATCTATAAAATCAATTCGCCGGTAGTATCTTTTGCCAATTGGTCTCAAGCCGGAGAATATAAGAAAAAAGGGAAATTGGTTCAAACGAAAGAAGTATATTTAAAAAACGATCAGCCTTATCTATTTTACGATACACTGGTGAAAATTCCAATGAATGAATTGGGAAGCTATGAATATGTTATTTATACCGAATTAAATTCAATTAAGGAATCGCCGATTAATAAACAATTTTCCGTTAGCCGCTTAGCGAGTGTAACAAGAGGCCTTGACGGGAAACAGGAGTTTTTAATCACCGACCGCCTGAGCGGGAAACCCATTGAAGGCGCTACTGTTCAACTTTATCAAAGGAAAAATAATAACAACACGTTTGAACCGGCATCCGGAAAATCGGCGGTTACCGATAAATTGGGTTTGGCTGCGACTTCCGTAGAAAACAATCTGTTTTACAAAGCTTCTTACGGGAATGATACTTCGCTGATTTTATCTCCCAATCCTTGGCTTTATACTCAATCTCAATCGGATAAAGTCTATTCGAGATTGCAGCTTTTCACCGACAGAAGTATTTATCGTCCGGGGCAAACGGTGTATTTCAAAGGAATTTCTTATGAAACCAACGAAAACGAAATCAGGGCAATCCCGAACAAAAAATATACCATCAGTTTGCGTGATGCCAATTATAAAGAAATAGCCAACCGGACGGTAACCACAAATCCGTTCGGCTCTTTCTCCGGCGAATTTCAATTGCCGCAAGGCTTGCTGACCGGACAATTTTCTCTCCAATCGGATAATGATAATGCGAATACTTCGATTCGAGTGGAAGAATATAAACGACCGACCTTCGATATTCGTTTTACAGAAAACGATAAGACTTTTCGCTTGGGCGACAAGGTAATCGTTGAAGGAAATGCAAAAACATTTTCCGGAGTTGCTATTCAAAATATGGGATTACGCTACCGGGTTACCCGCCAAAACCATTGGCTGTATCGCCGGGGGTGGAGCGCTCCGGTTCAGGTAGCCGAAGGAACGGTGCAAACCAAAGATGACGGAAGCTTTGAAATCGCTTTCGCCACCGACCGGGCATTCGAAGATCGTGAAAGTAAAAATGTTTTCTATACTTATATCGTTGAGGCTTCAATCACCAACTCCAATGGTGAAACGCAACAATCGCAAACAATCGTGAATATCGGAGATAAAGCGGGCTATTTAGATGTGAACGGTTTGAATGAAACGACAGATAAAGATTCGCTTTCCGGTTTCACGGTTCGTGCGATGAATCTCAACGGCAATCCGGTTCAGGCAAAAGGAACGTATGAAATATACAGCCTGAAATCAAAGAATCCGGCAAAATTGGATGCACCGGCAGAGGATTGGATTCAGGATAAAAAAATAACAAGCGGCGATTTTGAAGCGGGAAAAGAAATAAATTCTGTGTCATTCAAATCGCTTGCTTCCGGTCGTTATCGCATCATAGCCAATGCAAATGATATAATGGAAAAACAAACCGATTTCACTTTGGCTTCGACGCAGGATAAACAGCCGCCCGTTCCGGTTTACCAATGGCTGATGACGTCTAAAACGACTTGTGCCGTAGGCGAAAATGCTGAAATTATTTATGGCTCATCGG
>JGI20166J26741_10225560_pt1 | contig 16770 bp, 7 predicted proteins | sample TergutCu122P5_FD_26741 | JGI IMG/M metagenome (IMG submission 26741)
GTGTCCACAAGTCGTGAAACACCCTGTATATCACTCATTTGCCACAACAGTGTCACAACTCAAAATGTTTGATTTTTCGGGAGAGACTTTTAAAGGTTTTGGAAGTGCTGTAATTTTCTATGAGTGCGACGATGACGACACAGCTGCTCTCTAGCGGCGAGTTTTGCAAACTGCATTATGACACTATACCTGTTAAAATTGCATCTGCAAACATTTCTTTCTATACCAATAACTCAAAAATGCCAAATTTTGAGTTGTGACAGTCTTGTTGCAAATGAGCAATATATATATATTTATATTTATTTCAAAACAGGGTTAAGTGCAAGGCCGTGGGCCACAAAAACCATCTACATTGTACCAGGTGCAAGGTATGAATGGAACTAAATTAATAAATTCCTCTCTAAACACAACACACAATCCTGCATGAAAAATTATTCTGCTTCTCTATATTTTCTCATCAGGGTAAATCGTGGAAGAGGAGATAAAGAAGAAGAAAGATCACAGCACATTCTCAGATCTCTACAGATAGCGAACATTGCACTGTGCTGTTCTTCACGCCATGAAAAATCAAGATTACATTAATTAAATGTTGCATGTGAAACGTCTATCCAAAATCATTTCCTTTCTAATATGCTATGAAGTATGAAGGATGGTTTTCACAGGAAATGAGCTCAGTATTGCATAATGTAACAGTGGTGCACCATCTTGTGTCAAAATACGGAAGGTCGGGCTGTATAACAGGGCATCAGAAACAAAATATCTGTCTCTTGCAGGCAGAACATTGAACCGATATTGTGGAGAATGCGGTTACAAGGATGCAATACTTCTGAGATCCGCCCAGAGAACTTTTCGAGCGTCTAACACCTAACGCGCACACAACTGATAAACCAAAACCTAGCTCAACCAAGAGCAATACTGTTTCTTGGTTAATGGTCAGAACTGTTTAACAAACACTAATACAACAAAATTCGTTTCATTCTGTGGGAATCATTACAATACCATTAGAACAAAAAGTGTATCAGCATAATACTTTGTGTGAATATTGTACAGACATCTAAACAAATACGTTATACTGTCTGGCTGCCACTAATTGAGATACATTCAAAGAAAGAGTTACTGGTGATCTGCTTTTTATAACCAACCTAAGTACTATTACATTAACTTGTGGAAAAAACTGCAATTAATCATTAAGCTAAACTGAGACTAATATAAAGCACTTGCTCAATCTTAATCCTGTGATGAAGCTGTGTGTAAATGTGTATGTGCAAACCTCTAATAAATTCACAGGTGAACATAGGATAAAGAGATATCTGTCTCCAAACTATTGTACTACAAATCTGTACTGCTATACTCTTCCATAATAGGATATAAGGCTGTACACAGATGGGATCATTCAGTGGTGAGAATATAACAGGCCTAGAAACCCCGAACACGTCAAACAAACAACACAAAACAAAACGGGATAACTTCATACACATTTTGCAAAAATTTTCTGAACAAATGAATGGTAAGCAATTCTGATGAATGTCCCATATGATAACAACCTGTTAAAGGGACAAACACGTGGCTTGTGAAGTCATAAAAACTCCCAAATGTCCGCATCCATACCTATCTGTGAATTTTCTTTTTTCTTTTTCTTTTAAAGTGCACTCTAAAAAGCACCACAACATTCGCTAAATACAAATCTCAGGAACTTTTTCATTAAGTTGACTAGTCACATACAGCCACTTAGCTGTCTGTGACAAAAAAAAATAAATATATATATATATATATATTTTATATATATATATATATATATATGTACACAATGGCAAATTTAAAAAAAATTGCCACCAACAATAAAACCATCCTTCCCCTGCTTGAACATTTAAATAAAGCAAAGGCTAGTTACACCTAATAATAAACTAATATTACAGCAATTAATAACAGTAGTATCACATCGAACTGCTGCGTCATCAGCAAGTATATTACATACCGTTCCCTTTAAGCAGCAGTCTTGCAAGCTGCTCTCGCCCCATGCACGGTGTCAAGAGGAATAATACTGTGAAATAATATCTACAACTTAATTGGCATAACAGCACTGTCAGCTCCGGGCAAGTATCACAACAGAAATTATTTCAGGTTTCCCCAGCTTTTGTTCCATTACTTACAAAAATGACATCTTTAACAGAAGTGGAATGCTTCTGTTTATATTAATAAACATTATCTTTTATCCTTTCAGCAGTTCACGGAAATGCAATATTTACTATCATTTGTAAATGGAAGATCAGTTCTTTTTTGATATTAATTCGTGTACTATGCACAGTATTTGCTCATTTACAAGAACTGAGACATATTTCTGTCACTGGTGTCCTTGCAAAAAAAAAACACACACAAAAACCCCGTTTCATTCAAACACACTATTCATCCGGGCATCGGGTAGCATAGTGGTTAAGGCACTGCGCTACTAGTTGGGAGGTCCCGGGATCGATTCCAATGTATAAAAAATAGGATTAATAAAGATGTGTTCAAAAAAAAAAATTCTCGGTGGTGTCACTGGAGATTTTTTTCCGTGGTACCCCCCCCGCAGAACCACGTGCCCTGAGGTCGACTCAGTCTCTGCAAGTGAGTACCAGGGATTATAGAGTTAAAAGGGTTTGCTTTTTGAACTGTGTTGGGAATATTTCTCTCATTCTTTCTCATCTCAACATTTGTAACTCTTTGCTTGTTAGATTCCACTTCAAAATATGAATTTTTCTGTATGTTACTAGTCTGGCTATATTATTCTTTCATCCAATGGTTGATGTCTGTCAAATTCCTGTCAGTAATTGTATGTCCTGGGGCCTGGGGTAGCATAGTGGTTAAGGCACTGCGCTACTAGTCGGGAGGTCCCGGGATCGATTTCCGGTGGTGTCACTGGGGATTTTTTCCGTGGACCCCCCCCGACAGAACCATGTGCCCTGAGATCAACTCAGCCTCTGGAAGTGAGTACCAGGGATTTCTCCTGGGGTAAAGGCAGTCGGTGCGTATGGTTGACGACCTACCACCCTTGTAGTGCCGAAACGTCAAGAAAATCTGGGGCCTTAACCTACCTGGAGGAACCCCTTGGGCCACCTCGGCCCGTTGTGTGAGACCTTTACTTACGCTATTCATTAATGAAATTACTGATTTTATCTATATACTTCAGTCAAATAAAATTTTCCTATGTAGCTCTTGTGCACTCAGTTTGGTGCAACAGAAACCAAAATTTGCCTGCGTATTTTCACCGCAGGCATTTATTCTCTTTACAGTCTGATGAGCTCCTGCAGCAAGAAAATATTATTTTAAAAATAAAATTATACTTAAACCATGAAATGCTGCGATTTGAAAAGCGTCACCACGGAAGATTTCACTACAATGAAATCCAGGGCAAAGTTTTCACGTTACAGATCACCGCACTTAGTCATTATCTTTAACATGAGGATTAGTTACGTATCTCGAAGCTCTCTGACCATAACAGCGTTAATATTAAACAAAGCTTTAGACCTAAAATTATAATCGCATTATACAGACAACCAGTGTCAATGTATACATTGTCTCCAATAAAATATTCACAATATTCTAAAAGTATCACAGTAAGTTGTATTTAAAAAAAAGAAAGTTATTTAAAAAGTAATCAACATATAATCTACATCACTAATACTGTACTTTCTCCTAATTGTAAACATCACGCTTAAAATGTGGGATTGCCTTCTAAATGCACGCTGTAGTAAGTCAGTACCTCCTCAGAACAACCACTAGATTATAAATGAAGAATTTTTCAAGTGACACCCCAAAACAGTATAGTACTTTAATTATCTGTCAATAAACGCGACAAATATCATAAAAATGACAATAATTTGATGTTAACAGGGCAACATGTTTTAGTTATTTTTTAGCCATCTTCAGGCCCAATAAGGAACCAGAGTTCAGGTATATAAAATGCGCACCTAATGGGATCCCATTACGTTTACAAAATAATTCATAATATAGTAAAATACTGTAAAATTATGGCCCAATTAAATGCATCATGCAAGGTTTCTGGTGTTTCACCATTATGTATGTAAATATGGTAAACATGGTTTCTTATTGGGCCTGAAGATGGCTAAAAAATAGCCGAAACGTATCGCCCTGTTAACAACTAAATATTGTCATTTTTTATATTTGTTGGGTTTATTGACGGATAATTAAAGTACTGTATTGATATAGCACAATGGGATGGCTCCTATTAAATTTGTTGCCAAAACAGTATGTCACATCTCAGAAATGAGCAAATACCAGCAGCTAATTGCTAAAAGTGATTGCTAACGCAACATTAAACATTTGGTGGCGAGACATGCCTCTTGGTTCATACAATCAACATGGTCTCCATTTTTTTTATATAAAGCACATAGCTTTGGAAATTTATACAAGTGTATCATCACATAAAGCACTCGTCTCTCTCTCTCCATTCACATTGTGAATACTAATTATGCAGTCACTGTCATTGAGGTGGTGGTGTTAAAGCAATCTATGGTGAAATTTCAGACATGAACTAGTGGGCCATCTTCACACTGCAATAGCTAAATACACAACAGTCTAATTTTTATCTAACAAGTTTACAAATTTCATTCCAAATGACATCTGTATATTTTCTAAAACATCAAATTATCAACAATTTTCTCACATTTCAGTGAGTGTCTCAAATTTACGGTACAAAGCACAAGAACCGAATTAGAACGCAATGGTGACGATCTGGCATTCTACTTAAAACAGCAAAACTATATATATATATATTTAAAAAAAATCCAACAGACTAGAAACCTTTCATTCCTAATTATTCCAATTATACTCTGAACAAGCGCTCTGAAGCATTACCGTGGCACAGCCCACACTAATTTGACAGATTGCTTTCTATAAACTCTCGTTCTTATACCACAAGCACCAACCCGGCAGCAAATACAATATTTCTTTTTTACTTCTCTAACTAGCTAAATTTTTAAATCACTCCAAGGATTAAGCATTTTTAGAGCGTTTTTCACCACTTTTCAACATTTACGTACAGATAAATCTTATTTTGCAACACCCAGTCCCAAGGCCAACCTGTACAATTCCATTCACATCTAACCATACGTGTATATATATGGTTTCTTTTAAAAATCTATCAAAATAACCAAGAATCTCTCTAGTATTGTGTAGTGTAAATAATGCATCTCCCTGCATGTGAGGTTAAATTTTACGGAATAGTACATGGGGGCTACGTGGAATTATTAAGCTCCCCGTTATCATTATTGCTGCAGAGCCTCCGTCTCAGTCGCTGATGGGGTTAGGCAAGAGGAACTACTGCACGCAGGTCTCCCACCAGTGGAAGATGAAGTTTGCTGCAGTAACATTGCGCAGCATTACTTGGTGAGAGGAACGTCTGATGCCAGGCCCTCATGCCCACCACGACCGTATCTACTTGGCCAAACTTTACGATCATGCACTTGTACCAGCAGGTGCGTTATTGCTGCGGTGATTCTTCCTCAGTGTCCACCGGACTCGGAGACAGGAACTTCCGCACGTACTTGGGGTAGTGAGTCTTCTCATGGGCTTTAAGGATAGTGGAACGTGAAAAGGTCTTCCCACATAACGCACAACGAAAAGGCCGCTCTCCTGTATGCACTCGGCAGTGGTCTTTCATGTGATGTCGTAACTTAAACGCCTTGCCGCAGAATTCACATTTGAAAGGACGATCGCCCGTGTGGACAGGCAGGTGCGCTATCAGTGAGCCCACATCTGGGAAAGATTTCCCACAAAATTTGCACAACACAACATTAGATGATGTGCCCACTTCTCCTGGCCCCCCTGCAGCTGCTGCTGCAAAGTCCAATTCCATCGCTGAATTTTCGTGAGGCTCCGGTAAATCTTGTCGACTACCAAAGTGGGTCTCCATGAGATTCAGCGGTTCTGAGGGTATACCAGCCGTGGCCATTGATGCGAGGGATTGATGCTGGTGCAAATGCACTTGCTCCCGGTACTTCAGGGTCTCAAGGCTATGGGACAGGATGTGACGGGTGAGTTTGCTCTGGTAAGGAAAGGACGCACCACAATACATGCACGCGAACAACCGTGGGGAGTGACTCTCTGGAGGCTCATTCACCCCCAATGACTCCTGCAACAAAACAAAAAGAACATCAACTTCTTTTATGCTTGAATTGTTGAAATTGGGATTTTTGTTTTTTTTTTTACCCTCAATAATCAATCCCAAAAGAAAAAAAAAGGGGTGGGCCGAAAAATATAGCACAAGAAGTTGACGCTCATTTTGTTTGGCAGCAAGGTAATTACAGGGGGGGGTGGTTTAACTTTCAAAGTAATATATGTCACTTATGTTCACTCCTAATAACGGTTTCCACATTATTTCACAAGTATTCAATTAAACTATTAAAAAAAACAACCATGGCCAAAATTGAAGGTCAACTTCTTGACAGCAATGCAGTTAAAATATAATTAAAAAAAAAAAAGGCATGCAGACACAGGACTTAACAAACGTTATCAAAATTACTTTTAAACTGGTCCCCCCCAGACATCTCTACTATGTGCACATACACTAAACAACTCACCCACATTAAGTATTTCTATTAATTTGTCACAGAGTACTTATGCAAGAATATTTCAATTACAGACAGTCCTCATTCAGTGTTGCCCCAGACTCCGACTAGCAATTAACACTGTTTTTACTGGTAGCAAGAACTGTCATGACCAGAATCTTGGGTATTTTAAATAATCCTTTCTGGGAAAATTGTTCTGCTCCATGTTAGTTTTGCTGTATGCCACACGTGTGTGTGAATGAAATCCCCCCTGTTAAATGAGGACTTTGTGTGTGTGTGTGTTTTTATTATCTGCATAGAAGGTTGAATGTCAAAACAAGAAATTAATACTCAAAATAATAATCATAAGAAGTGTTTTCATATTTAAAAGTTACAGAAAATCTATGCACTTTCAAGCTCTGTTGTGTTTTACTACAGGAATTATAGCAAAAGAAAAAAAGGTAGAGCCATAATTAGGTACATGCAAACACCAACCAGACATGCATAACACAACAAATTTTTAATGCATCTGTTTCATAAGCAATTTAAGAAAAATGAAAGGAAGAATAATTACAGAAACTGCTACATGGAGGTACATTTTGCAACCCACAAAACATGGTAAACTACGGTGCAGGACATTCTATTTCTAAGCATGTTATGATATCCTATAATGTCAGTACCATCAATGCTATACAATAAAACATTACATACAATGTAACTTACATCAACCTTCTCTTCCAACTTAACATCACACAGCTGCATGTTTCATTCATGCAGACATGATCAGGTTATATCACAAAATGAATATGCACACTGCAATTTTGGGGTACTTCTGTTAAGGCACATAAAGCCGCTTACGGTTAAATTACGATTTTTTAAGTTCTATTTTACTGAGTAAGTGTTCAACATGAATTGTAAAATGAATATACGACAATGTAAAGCAGCCTCGTTACAGGTCTGGAGTGGCCCAGAGGGTTCCTAAAGTTAAGTTTCCCATACATCATGACAACGGCACAGGATGGTGGTAAGGTTGTCAGCCTTACACACCGGCCGCCTTTACCCCCAAGAAATACACCTGGTACTCATTTCTGTTAAGAGGCTGAGTCGACCCCAGGGCCATAGTGCGACTGGAAGGATTATGTTACTGAAAAATTCCAATGACACCATCGGGAATCGAACCCATGACCTGCCGGTTTGTAGCGTAGTGTCTTAACCACTACGCCACCGCACACCCCATACGACAATGTACTGTTTTAAATGTTTAAACAACCCATCCAGTACAAAATTATTCAACAAAAAATTTTACACAACCATAAAGGTTTTATGTACATTATGTATGGTTAATCAGTTAAAATAATCTACAATTAATGCAGCTGATTAGTTAAGACCTGCACAGAATCATGATGTCACTGTGTTTTTCATACTGAAACATATAAGCAACAAAACTATAATATTATATATACATTATTCCAAACATGGTGTCTAGCGATGTGAACCCTTCAACCATTCTGTGCTCATTTACTGTGGATGTGAATCCACTGCTGATGGAGCTAAACCACAGACTGTCAATACCACACCATTATCACCAACCTTGTAGAGAGAGGGAAAAGAGGACATCCAAGATAAACGTGGACAGAAGGAGTACAAGCAACAATTATGACAAGAAATTTGGAACCAGATCAATGGAGAAACAGAGAGGAATGGCGTTTAGTTCCGGAAGGCAGTGACAGCTATTATAAAACCGGATGGATGGATAGGTGGATAGATGGATATATAGATAGATGGATGGATGGATGGATGGATGGGTGGGTGGATGTATAGATAGATAGATGGCTGGATGGATATATAGATTTTCTGTTAAGCAAAGAACTTCATCTGCCATACTTTTTCTAAGTATTTCATGGAAAAATTGTCGCCAAAAGTGCTGAAAAAAAAATCCTCTTTGACAGCACTGTACAAAACGAAAAAAATCTACAGAACAATGGAAAAAATACAGAATCGCAGGATCAATTTTGGACCAAAACAAAATGACAAACTTGAGCTCTTCTTGGACGATGCGTGGTTTACATTAAGTATAAATGCAAATGCGTGGTTTACATTAAGTATAAATGTAAATGCATAGTTTACATTAAGTATAAATGTAAACGCGTGGTTTACATTAAGTATAAATGTAAAGGCGTGGTTTACGTTAAGTATAAATTTAAATTCGTGGTTTACATTAAGTATAAATGCAAACGCGTGGTTTACGTTAAGTATAAATGTAAACGCGTGGTTTACGTTAAGTATAAATGTAAACGCGTGGTTTACGTTAAGTATAAATGTAAATGCGTGGTTTACGTTAAGTATAAATGTAAATGCGTGGTTTACATTAAGTATAAATGTAAATGCGTGGTTTACACTAAGTATAAATGTAAACGCGTGGTTTACATTAAGTATAAATGTAAACGTGTAGTTTACGTTAAGTATAAATGTAAACGCGTGATTTACATTAAGTATAAATGTAAATGCGTGGTTTACATTAAGTATAAATGTAAATGCGTGGTTTACATTAAGTATAAATGTAAATGCGCGGTTTACATTAAGTATAATTGTAAATGCGTGGTTTACATTAAGCATAAATGTAAACAAGTCAAAATAAGAGATGCTGTTGTTAAAAAATTCCCATGCAGTTTGTGAAGTTCCCTGTACAATGAAGCGCAATTAGTGGGCACAAGAACATACAGCGGACGTTCATAAAAAAATCTGACCACTGCTAAATTAATCCTGACAACATTATTCAGGGAATTAACAAATGAAGAGAAACTACAAGTATTTCGGGACAAATGCTCTGTTGCGTGTTGAGAAATATCTTCGGAAGGTGCGAGACCCACTCAGAAGCTGGAAGTCAGCATTCTGAGACTCTTCTATGTAATAAGGTTAAGATGAACCACAGGGGCAATACGGGATATAGACTCCCAGCACAGGCACGCTTCATATGCATTACAGCTCTGACAGACGCTGCGCTAACACCGGAGAAGACAGAGAGACACTTTGCACTTGCAGTAGAGTAATAAGCTACTCTGAAGCTCCTCCAAAATGTAATTACACAAATACTAAGGAAGATCTTGTTTACATCTTGAACACATGACACAGGCAAAATATTTGAAATGATTCCCACACTTCTCAAATCTCCAGAAATTGTTTTGTGAGCAAAAATTCATGATTCTGTGCAGTATGGTCACAAATTTCTAGCGTACCATTTGACTTGGGAGGCGCCGGGATAAAGTAGTCAGTACAACGACTTGCTACGGGCTGGAAGGTCCGGGGATAGAATCCCGGTGGGGGCAAGATTTTCCACACCTGTCCAGACCGGCCCTGGGGCCCACCCAGCTCCTGTACAATGGGTATTGGGTCTTTCCCGGGGCTAAAGGAGGCCGGGGCGTGACGTTGACCACCCACCCCCATCTAGTGCCGCGGTCAAGAAAGAGTAGAGCTATACCTCTACCCCCCTCTGGGCCCGTGTGGCCTGCTACAGGGTGAAACCTTACCTTACCATTTGACTTGGGGGGAGGGGGGGGTGATGCAGTCCAAGTATTTTGGAAATTTGTGTTATGTAAGAACTGTTATTTGGCTTGATACTGTGCTGCAAAACTTAGTCTCATGCACTGCAAAACATCTGCTCAGCACTTTCGAATGAAAACAAAGCACGAGGCCAGCACTACCAGCTATCAAATTACTTGGCCTTAGAGATGAAGGGAGAATGTTCACATGAAAATTCTAACACCGTTTAATGAGCCCACGGAACATTCAATGACATTATTCAGTTCGATATATTCCATGTTCTGGGCATTATCTGCTGGTCTTTTTAATAAACTGTATGTACCGTTACTCCTTTACTACAAGATGTGGGGGAAAAGAGAGAGAGAGAGAGATGAATGAGGAGGAGGAGAAGGGGAAGGAGGAGAATGGGAAGGAGAAGGGGAAGGAGAATAAGGAGAAGGATGGGGAGGAGGATGAGAAGAGGAAGGAGAAGGAGAATGAGGAGGAGGAGAACGAGGAGGAGGAGAAGAACGAGGAGGAGAAGGGGAAGGAGACAAAGGAGGAGAAGGAGAAGAACGAGGAGGATGAGGAGACAATCAATTGAACAATAGCTGTGAAAACCCAAAAACGTACTTCCACTATACAACTTTCACTTATTTTAAATTGTCGTCACCTGACATACGAGTATCTGATGGTGGCTTTCCTGACTAAAAAATGGTACGTTCTGAATGAACTGACTCACACACCACACAGTGGTAACCTCAGGTAAAAACTGTTGTCTTTAGATGCAAATGGACTACTTTTTTTTTGAAGATGGGCATTATCAGAACACAGCAGTCCTGTCAGAATGGTGCTGAATGTTTCAGAAAATTCTCGTGACTACACCATGATCCTGTTGCTCAAAGTCTTGAGTTTTATCACGCTGGAGCCACATCATATACTGGCCCGAATTAACAAGTACACTCTGTGCATCACATTTCCAGCATAATATCTGTTCCAGTGCGGAGACATTAACTGGTCCCTGTGATCTACACTTGTTGATTCTGGATTCTTTAACTCCACAGGAGATACAGCAATAAGTAAATGGCTACATCATTCCATGCGCTGAGCAATGCAAAACAACACCTTATTGACATTTAACATAAAGTAAAGAATAATGGCACACTTGCAGATTCTGATCTTTTGGGATGTAATACTGTGCCATTGGTTGAGTGGGTCCTTACAGGTCAAAGATATACACTGCCTTTCAAAATGTAATGAACCACTCACCCAACAAGACAGTTACATCCAAGATGACCTGACTCCTCAGTACACACCTCTATGGAAACCTCAAATCTTGCAGTAACACCATAGCCGTCAGAGAACTCTGCACTACTGATTTGCTTCATTTCACTTGTAAATTACTGACACCTCAAAATGACTACTTTCTACTACATCTTGTATATGGCCTAATGCATACTCTTCCCAGTAAAGAAAGCAAGGGCACAAAAGCTTTGTTTTTTTACTTAAAAAAAAGGAAAAATTAATAAACTAACAACAACATACAGTACAGAGTGCATAATATACATTCTGACATCAATCACCTACTTCAAAATAATGTATACTTCAAACTGAATCTGGAAATATGGTACCTGATATGCCTGAAACCGCAGCTGTGTGGCACGACAAAACTGCTGGGCAGCTCGCCCATTAAATAATGCCTGAGGAGAACAATGTACGTTACAAACAGTGACTGTTCCATTCAGTGTAGCACCAAACTTACAAAATATTAACTGTACATGGTATTAACATTACATCATCTGGTTCTGCAAGTTACAACTTTGTATGTTGAGCATAATATGAATATGTTCTTCAACATTCTGTGCACAGTATGAAAAGCATTCAAAATCAACAGGTACATTCAACATTGTAAAGCCCTATATCTGAATGTCCACCAAGTACATAAAAAGATAGAAACATCTTGGTACTTGGTTACCGGAAAACTGTGGTTAACGTGAATCCAAAACTTAAATCCTTACATTAGTTCCCCAATTTGGAAATTAAAACAGGTCATCTGAAGAAATCACTGTGGACTTCTTCAAATTCGTACATAACGAATATAACACTAAAGTGCACAGTGCGTTATGTTGTGAACACAGACAATATTACACAACATCTGTGCATTGCAAATACAGATGATATTACATAAACTATGTTCCAAAAGCACTCTGCCTTAGGATGCATATGCACTTCAAATATGTGCTGCAATAGAATAGTTTCCAGACTAACTGCTAGATGACACTACTGCTGCTAGCATCAACTTCTACTGCTAGATGTTAATGCAGTACAATCTGTTGTGTCATTTCCTGCCTGGAACAAGGCTGCAGAATGTGAAATTACTGAGTAAAGTCTTGTTAAGTAAAAGCAAGTGTTGTTCCAGTTGTGATTTTGTTGTACCTAGGAAATGACTTAGACAAAGAGCGTGTCTGCATCAAATTCTGCTTTGAACTGCTGAAAACAGCTACGTAAACATTCATAAAGTCAAAAGCAGCTGCTAAAGATCAGACAATGTGAAGAACACAAATTTTTGTGTAGTTTTAAAAGTTCAGAATTGGCATGACCTCTGATGAAAATGCTGAAGCCTTGGGATATCTCTCAATAAGCAAATCACACAATAATGTGGAATGAGTTAAGGAACTTGTCCCATTAAAACAGAAGAACAGATGTCCATGAAGTTGCTAACTTGTTGGGAGTTTCATCTGGGCCAGTTCAGAACTGTCTAAGACACAATTTGCACATGCACTGGATTTCTGCCAAATTCATGCCACGTCTGATACATGATGAGCAAAGAAAAATTGTGTGAACACATGCGAACATGTTCCAAGGCCTCAAGAGACTCAGAATTACACTTGAAGATAATGACAGATGTGGGTTTTATCAGTATTATCCAGAAAGGGAAGCAGAATTAATGAAACCACCATAATTCAAGCAAAATCAAAGGGATGCACATGGTAGAATTTAAACAATGTAAAAGGTAAAAAAAGGTAGAGGAGTCCCGTTGCAGGCCCGATGTGACCCACAGGGTTCCAGGAGGTTTAAGCTCCCAGATTTCCATGGCATTTAGCCCATGAAGGTAGTGAGGACATCAGCCTCAAGCACCGGCTGCCTTCGCCACCCAGGAAATGTTCCTGGTACTCATTTCCACTAGGGGCTGAGTTGACCCCAGGACCACGGTACGGTTGGAAGGAATAGGTCACTCAAAAATCCAGTGAGACCATGGGGAATCGATCCCACGACCGTCTGACTAGTAGCACAGCGCCTTCACCACGCCACCCCAGGCCCCAGATTTTAAACAATGTACTTCACAAAATGCTTCAAACAATGGTGCAATTCCTAGGCTCACTCCTTCCCGAGAAAGCTATATTAGTGAGGACAGACCAGAAGATCAGTGTTGTTATTGTGGAGAAAGAGATCAGGTCCAAAACTATTTGATCGCACAGTGTAATTAAAAAAAAAAAAAAAGGTAAAGCAGTCCCGTTACAGGCCTGGAGTGGCCCAGAGGGTTCCAGGAAGTGAAGGTTCCCAGATTTCATGACAACAGCACAGGATGGTGGTAAGGTTTTCAGCCTTAGGCACCGGCCACCTTTACCCCCAGGAAATACACCTGGTACTCATGTCTGTTAGAGGCTGAGTCGATCCCAGGGTCATACTGCGACCGGAAGGATTACGTCACTGAAAAATTCCAATGAAACCAACGGGGAAACGAACCTGCGATCTGCTGGTTTGTAGCAGAGTGCCTTAACCACTACACCACCGTGTGCCCCGCACTGCGTACGTGGAAACCATAATATTGGGCAAACTGACACACTTGGCTAGCCCTGTGTTAAGAAAGTATCCATAAATTCATCACACAATTCACTTCCTAAGTTCTAACTTTTACTGCTGTGAAGGTTCAATATTTTCCTGTATGCAAGATGATCAAGTAAGTGCTCAGTGTATCCAGACTGCTTCCAAATTGGAATTGATACTTTTATCATTTCAATACATTGATAAATTGTTCAAATCAGGCTCCTGTGAACAAGCTACTTACAAAAGAGGACAGTAAGAACATAACACAGAGGTGTGCAGTGGCGAAGTGGTTAAGGTACTATGCTACAAACTCGGTCGCGGGTTCGATTCCCGATGGTGTCATTGGAATTTTTCGGTGACATAATCCTTCCGGTCGCACTATGGCCCTGGGGTCGACTCAGCCTCTGACAGAAATGAGTACCAGGTGTATTTCCTGGGGGGTAAAGGCGGCCGGTGCGTAAGGCTGACAACCTTACCACCATCCTGTGCCATTGTCATGAAATCTGGGAACCTTAGCTTCCTGGAACCCTCTGGGCCACTCCAGGCCTGTAACGGGACTGCTTTACGTTTATCCATTGTGTAGAATTGCCTCTTCTGGACTGTTAAGTGGCGAGTGTACATGGCAAGTAATGGTAATGAATTACCACTAGTCACTGCATAACAGCCCAGAAGATCGCAGTTGTCAACCACTTGGCGACGGAAGCCGGACATCACATGTATCCATTTTGTAATTTTCCTCATCCTTTTCGTCTCTCATTCTTTCCTGTAACTGTAAAAGTGTTAAGAAATTCATATATATGACCTTTTATTACAGGGTCACCAGGTCCTCCAGGTCCACAGGGGATTCCAGGTGTTACAGGTTCAATCGGTGCTGTGGGAGAGAAGGGATTTCCAGGACTTACAATGACAGGGCCACCAGGTGAAGATGGATTACCAGGGCGCGATGGTTTTAAAGGAGTGAGAGGAGAACGTGGTGAAAATGGTTTACAAGGTGAGTGACGGTTGTATGATCCTTCTATCCAAATACAAGAAATTAGTGGTGCTTTTTTGATGACACCCTCTGCTGTTCTCTGCCTCTACTCAAACTACCTTACTTGACCGATTAGAACCACCCTGACCTTGACAGCATGCATAGGGTATTTGACATACATGCTTCCATCAGCCACAACAAATACATATATGTATTTTATTTTGAGTTATAAAATCATATATTTAAATGCCTGAGGATGGTCATTATGACCAAAACATGTAACATGTATCGAGAAGACGAATACATTTTTTTGAGTCTGACAGAGGAATGTGTGTCAGTTTTAATGCATAGGGTCCCCAATCTTGGGGCTAACCTTGCACAGAAAATTTACAGGTTCTGTCAGAAGTGTAAGTTTCTATTCAATATGTCTGTCACTCTCCACTGGTTAGGCATCCAATTTACAATGAGCCTCAAGTCACATTTCTGCAGAGTTCTAACTAGATAGAACACAACACAGTATAACAGTGATAACTCACATGTGCAAGACACAACAGCATTTCACTCCAGTGTGTATAGGAATTCATTTGTTACTGGACATAAATATCTAATTTCTTGACACAAACCGTTCTATCATTTCAAAGGTCACACCTGCTCATATGAGACAATAGCTATACAGCTATACAGTGCCCACATTATTTGGTGATTTGCTCATATCTCTACGTGTTGTGTTTTATCTACCTCAAAATGGCACTGGGTGATGTTAATATGTTGGCCCCACACATTGCTAGTTGTATGTTGTAGTTGTGAATTCTGTTTTGCTGATGTAATGGAAAAGCTTGCAACTGGTTTTATCACTGCCCGAGGCTTATATTAAGATTTTACGACAGTTCTGTGTTCATCTGCGGGCATTGGTGCTAGCTGTGTCACATGCAGAAGGGTGCCAGGACGACAGTATCCTGATGGGACATCACATTACATGTACGAGGGGGTGCTGATAAGTCCTTATCCCGTCCTACTGCCCGATATCGTAGAAGAAGAAACTGGCCTACCTCTGCTTCCAGTGTCTTGATCACCCACCCTCTTCTCTGGATCTGGCCCCATCAGACTACGCCCTGTTCCCTGGACTGAAAAAACAATTGAAAGGTCGCCATTTTTCGTCTGACGCGGGGGTCATTGCTGCCGTGGAGAACTGGTTGGACGGACAGCCTTCTGAATTTTTTTTTTGAGTGGTCTGCAAAAGTTAGAGCAACAGACTAAGAAGTGTAGTGAGGCTTCATGGGGAGTGTGTTGAATAAATCTCAAGTTTGGTTGCTGTAGCTTGTTTCCTTCCTGGTCGGGCTAAGGACTTAACAGTACCCCCTTGTAGTTTGCGTGTGGAAAATCTTAGGTTTTTTTTTATTTATTTTTATAAATCTATTGAAGAGAGCGCTAATGCAAAATTACAATGTGAAATATGTATTTTTGCAAAAATAAGTTTGTTAATGTTGAGAACGAAGTGTCAGAATGCAGGCCAGCTGACACCGAATTTTCTCACTCAAACCGTGGGACTGTCCTTGAGAGCACTGGGCGGGCACCCGCCAACCACCTGATGTGAATCCTGCAATTGTGAAATGCGGTTTGTGTTACTTTGAACTGGGGCTATCTCGTATTTATTTACATCTTTTGAATGTGATTACTCTGTAGCTCTGTGTTTCATAAACTAACTTTAGGGCATACCGAAGTGAGGAAATTTCATATTTATGTGCCACTCACACCAGCTTTTTATAGAATGTGTAGTTATTTTATACATTTAATTAAAGTTATACAGAGTGTCACAGGAGGAACGGACCAAACTTCGGGAGGGTGTTCCTTATGTTAAACTATACCAATATAACCCAAAACACCTATATCCAAAGTTGAACGGTTACG
>JGI20166J26741_10226671_pt1 | contig 16770 bp, 8 predicted proteins | sample TergutCu122P5_FD_26741 | JGI IMG/M metagenome (IMG submission 26741)
CCCCACCATATATCGTATAGTGTGACGACACATATTCAGATCGAAGCGTGGAACATGATAAGGCCGGAAAATTGCGAATAACTGCATCGTGTTTAACACCACAATTTCTGTCGCGAGAATCCACAGAGGCCGCACCGTAGATGGGGAATGTGCTACGGTTGTGGGCTGCTCATAGACGGGAAAAGTGGATTTGCTTTACAAAACAAGAAGGTTAGGACTGCATTTCCTTGCGATGCGATGTACCGTGTACGCAGAAGTATTCTACTACAAAACTGGCCCAGCTGGAGGACCCACGGCTCCAGAATTAGTTCAGAATCGGAGCAGACAGAAGGGCCAATGCCTTCAAAGCTGAGAGCAAAGAGTTCCTGTGCGCTTGTGCAAGAATGATGCTCCAGTGGGCTGGGATTGGAAGAGTCATATATGTCCAGGTGTTCTATTTTCTACTGCTCCATCTGAAAATTCAAATTTATCTGTAACTCCAGGGATGCCCTGGTACCCATACATTAGCTGCGGCTTCCGCTATAAACTAGATCCTACTGCCAATAGATGCGTAGGGACTTCTTGCTCACAACTGCATAATGTTATGCCGCGTAATTTCCCCTAATACTGAGTCGTGTTCTTAGTGTTCATGTCGCCCCCAATTTTTTGTGCTCTTAGTAATCTTCAGTACAGTCGCGAAAAGAGTGTCATTTCCAAACACAATTTTAGAAGCAAAACAGAATGCAAAATAGACTTGTTTCAAATTATCAACTTAATGCACAATTCCTTTATTCTATAACAATATATATGTTACATTATAATCCTCGACATGTTTCGAGCAGTATTATGCTCATGTTCAGGAGGACGAATTGTATTATTATAGCATCTGGTATCGCCACACTCTGTAAACGGCCGTACAGTACGCCGGTTGAGAGTGGAACCGCATTCCGCTCTCAACCGGTGTACTGTACGGCCGTTTACAGAGAGTGACGATACACAGATGCTGCAATAATACAATTTGTCCTCCTGAAGATGAGCATAGTACTGCTCGAAACACGTCGAAGATTATAATGTAACATATATATTGTTATAGAATAAAGGAATTGTGCATTAAGTTGATAATTTGAAACAGTCTATACTATGACGCACGGTCAGAAAAACATCAAATCGGACTGCAAAATATTAATTTTTCATTCACAGTCATTCCAACTCGATTAAATAACTACAAATTTTAACAAAAAAGAGTAGAATAACAAAATAGCAAAATGCTTAGAATTTTGGTCAGTTTTGCATGTTCGATTGTTGTTCCAGTCAGATTCTGTCCAGCAACAAAACGTAGACCTCAATTTGTACACACATGACCTCTTCGTCAACGGTCTGGGTTCGAGCTCCTTACGGATCCTGACTGCTTGGAGATGCGGCGCCCTTACCCGCCCCACAGTTAACCTTTTCCCCGATAAGATGCGCGCTGGCTTCATGGGACACCAGTTCGTGGTGGCAGCGGGCCATCAACCACCATTCATAGTGAAGAGGCAAGTATATGCTTGACTCACTGCTTCACCGATTGCTTAACAGTGAGTTTAAGCTTCTGAAGTCCATAAATTATTGTGAAAGCAAATCAAACCACAATTTAAACAAACGTGCATGATGTACTGTTTGTTATTTTGCACATACGTATTATTCACAGACAATCATATACCTTTACTGCAGATAAAACTATACTAATCGCTCTAGATGTTTACACTACACATAAACAGAAATTACTTTCTCATGCCTCCCTTAACTATTCGTCACTTCGGTAAAGAATTCGTATAAAAGTTACAGATACTGATAAACAGGACTGTTCGTATTCTGGGAGAGACGAGGAACAACGCAGTACAGGAAGGGTCAACATACGTTAGCGAATACCGCCAACTTCCTTGCAAACACAAAAGCAGCAAGTATAAGCTTGGTAGAACTGCTTCTTGCTTTAGATGCTGCCAAATGCAGTAGTGAGGATTTACACGTAGGTCTTGAGTGATAAGGCGTTGTTCGCTGGATGAGCGATTCTCCACACTTCGAATGAAAGCAACATTTACAGCTGCAGTCATATTCATTCTGCTCACTTCTACTTGTACTGTAAGCAATTTGATTCACTCTTACTGCTTTTAATTACCAACAAATTATGTAGGTCAAACGGTAGACTGGCGCAACCAATACATGAAATAGGCTATTCGCTAAACAATCGGGGGTTCGAATCCCGGCAGGGGGAAAAGACTTCTCTTATTCACAACGTTCAACCAGTCTCTTATGCAAAGGGTACTGGAGGTGCTTTCTGCTGTGGCACAGCTGTTGGGATGTGAGGATGACAATTTACCTCCATCTGGTGTCGAGGTTAAGAATGAATGGAACACGTTTACTTCCCCTAATGCCTTCATGGCATAAACAGGTACAGATTTTTAGGCCGTGATTAGTAGAGAAATAGCGACTTCTGTTTTTTTCAAGGAATGCATGCCTTCTCATTATGTGTAATTCCTAACTTAAAGTTATGCATGCTAGTTCGCGAGAACGATGATGTATTGAGCGACTTATTAGTAAAAGAAAAAAATAACAGCATCAGCCATTCCGTTTTAAAATTGGACCACCAGACAAAATGGTGCTAGTTGAGTTGTAAGGCCACACACATTCTTGTAAATATATCAATAATTCGCAAATTCTGTTATTGAAATGGGGGTTTTAAGCAACTTTTTAGAAGCGGCTAACCAGTTAGCTAAGAGCCAACCGCACGGAATCTGTTCCATGTTCCACGCTCTTTCTTGAGGAGCTAATAATTATTAATTATTAATTAATTATAATTATATCGCGGAAGACAGAAGTCCTCAAATTATAAATTATAAATTCCGCGATATGGCGTGGCGTCGCTGGACAATCGCCTTCCGGCCTTTCGAAGGAGACGTCGAAAACCGATTACCCAGTGACATGGTGTCGTATTTCCAGAAGAAAAGATTCTTCAACCACGTCGCCGCACTGTGGATAAAACTGCAAAAATTTAGCCAAAATTCTGTGAATAGCTTGAAATATAAATTTTTCTTCATTTTTAAACCGTATTCGTGCAAACATAAAAAAATTGTTACTTTCAATGATATTAATTAGACAGCTCCTCACTATTGTCGCCAGAACTACTCAAATCTTCGGATTCGTTCGTAGGGTCTAATGTTGTTATCGCCTCTGGAAAACATGCATCAGTAACATTTGTAGGGCAGTTTTCTCAAACTCCAGACAATTGGATCCGAGGAAACCAGAAGTAAATTAATAACGTCTCTATTCGTTGATGAAGGAGATGTTTATTTCGAAAGACCTCTGAAGTACTTGCGGTCCTTGCTTCTAGATTTCATGGCTTCCTCAGACGATTCCCCACTAGCCAAAATGGCCCCAGGAACAATTTCGGCTCCATGGTCCAGTATTTTATGAATACTGACTGGCATGTAGAACCACGGATATTCTTGTTTAAAGCCTTTTTATTCTCTCTTTAGCAGTATGTTTCTTCATTTTTAACACACTTCCTTACGTGCTGTATCCGGGTGGGACGACAGATGCTCCCCGAAAAATGCCTAGCATTCTGCCAAAGAATAAAATTGTCTTCGCTAGTTTTGTTAAATACAACTGAAGATAAACCACAAATGTTATAACAATATCACTGTCACTAACATCTTTCAGTGCCCGTTGCTTATACTCGCTGTGTACAGTGCTGGCATCGCAAGCCCATTCTGAAATGAGAAAGATTTTTTTCGAAATATCATGAAGAACAAGACGACATATTTGAGCCATGCTAAACCTTGAAGCTGTTCTTAACGCTCCCGTTGGAGCTGTTTCTAAAGCTCCACTGCAAATTTTAGCGGCATCCATTTTACCAGCAAATATTAGGCTCATTTTAGTGGCGTTAGTCAGTACAGGTATGACAACAGTTTTTCGAAGCTCTTTTGATCTTTTGCCTATGCTCCTTTTGCTATTTTCTTCAAATTCCACTTTCGGACGACCACATATACCTGAACAGCATGAATTTTGTAATCTGTTTTGTACGGTTTGTCAATAACTTTAAAGTGTAAATTGATTGCTCCAAGCGTTGTTCCTTCTTTGATGCAAACTAATTTTGGTTTCTTATTGTGTCAATTCTTCTATTCAAAATTCATTAAAAACATGAGATATATTCTGAAGAACTTCCCTTAATACAGTCGCAGAAATTTCTTCAAGTCCAAAACGAACTGGAAAATAATAACTATGATTATATTAAAGGCCTGAATATTAAAAAAACTGATTGAAAATTGAAAGAAAAACAGTTACTTTGTAATTAACATTTTAATTTGCATAATATAAATGTACCAGCGGTATCTAGAGTCGTAAGTAATCACAAATATACCTGTAAATTCCCATGACATTATTTTGAAAATAGTCGTTCTTGATTCTGTTGTGGTCACTTTTCCTTTGCATTCAAAGCTTCAACAACCCTTTTCACTTTAATTTTGTATTCATCTGTAAATGACTGTGTGAATTCTTTTCAAATTTTATTATAAAATATAGAAAAAATAAATATATGTTTATATATTTGAATGTATAGTACATATATATAGAGACATAATATACATAACGTGTAAATTTGGTCACTACTATATACTCTACTATTTATTAAAATCGACCTTGGGCACTCAAAATTGTAGATTAAACGTCAACCCACATTGTCAGATTTTGTAAATGCATGACACTACTTTATGGGATCGTTAATAATTTCCAGAGTAGCAAGTATTAGCAGCTTTTTTTTGGGGGGGGGGGTGGTAAAATGATAAAGTTTACAGCTATCACACAATGCAACAAACGGAGCTGAATCGAACAACGTAAATTTTGCAGATGCAGGTAAATAATGGACTTCAAACTTTATGCAAAAAAATAACGTAATATAAACTAATATTAAATTGTTTACTTCATATTAAATGCTATGTTTTAATTAGTTTACACATTAACCTCCCTTATTTCTCCGTTCACATAATAAATTGAATTGTCACAGTAAAAATAGTTTAAAACACTACCATAATTTGTGTACAAAGTGCTTTACGAACCGTTGCTACTTAAAACTCTCTGTTTGTTTGCCTGTACCGAAAATAAATCCATCCCTATTGTCATAGAACTTAGCTTACACTTTGCTTACCCTTGGAAATTTCTTCTGCCCCTCAGGTAGATTTTTATCATTTTGCGGAAGTCTAAGGTTTTGAGTTTTGGCCAGCTTTCTTTTAATTTGACCCACTGTGCGCCATGAAAACCTCAGGATTGGTAAGCTAATAGTTTCTCGGCTAGCTAAGATACGAATATTCTCCGCATCTTATGAAAGCCGATTTTCCCATTGCTTGCTATGAAATCCTACAGCCAATTATGTTCAAATCATCATCGCATTGCAGGGGGCAGTACTTCGATGGACAGCGTATTGTTACCTCTTGGGATGGAACAGAGATCCGGCTTCTTTGGCTCATGGCCGAGATGCTGAACTTCACCTTCATTGTCGAAGAACCTGCCGAAGCCCTCTTCCTGTGAGTTACAATGGACACAGACATACGTGTATACAAGTCAGGTCATTTTGTTTGTAATGCCACGCACCCCTAACGGTGAATACACGCAGACTCCACCGTCAGGGTCGAAATGCGTAGAATTCTTAAAAGCACTAGGTACCGACGTTTCGGAGGAATGCTGCTATCCATTAGGAGAACTGCACTGCGTCATAAGCCATAGGACCATAACCTGACTATTCATCACCGCAGGAACTGCAAACATTGCAATATATGCAATTCGAAACTCACATCATTCAAAGATGTCTTTAAATTCTTGACATTTAAGAGCATCTGTTAAAATAATGTTGTGCGGAATATTTCGACCTTACATAAGTGATAAAAGACATGCAATGTACATATAATGCAAAATGAAGGTGCGTTCGTGTAAACATTGTTGCCGTGGAAGAGCAATAACGTTACATATTCTGAATGTTTGTCTGTAGTCTTAAGTATTCAGCACTCAAAGTCTATGCGCCGTATCATATTGTCGTCTGTGGCCTATCTGGCTGAACCATATTTTTCGGAAAAAATTTTGAGAGAATTTCAAAACATATTATTTTCAACAATTTCTTCCGACAATTGTGTCTTTTATGAGATAATTTGGAAAAATATGGTTTATCATATTTTTTTCCAAATTATCTCATAAACGGCACAATTATCGGAAAAAATTGTTGAAAATAATATATTTTGAAATTCTCTACAATTTTTTTTTTCCGAAAAATTTCTCATTGTAACAAGAAGTGAGAAAGATATAACACACCTACACACGTCTTCTTGTAAGGTTCCTGTTTTTCTGGTCACATTTTAAAGAAACCTGAATTTTCTCGACAGATTTTCGAAAAATATTCAATATCAAATTTCATTAAAATTCTCCCTTGGGAGCCGAATTTCTCCATGCGGACAGACAGACGGACATGACGAAGCTAATAGTCGCTTTTCACAATTTTGCAAATGCGCCTAAAAGGGAGAACTAACAGACCTGCATATTGAGGAGCTTCAGTGTTCTTGCACTTCAGGACGATTACGTCAAGAAGGTTAAGTGAGCCGACATACTCTAATTGGGTAGCAATGGAAAACAAAACTTGTTTGGAAACATCAGAAAGTCATACAAATATTAGCTGTAAAACATAAAGGGAATAAAAATGATTCAGGCACAAGCACAAATGGGAGAACAATATTGACATACACCTTGGGGACGCAGATTTTGAAGACGTAAGCTGGATTGGGTTGACTCTGACTCCATCTGGTAGTAAGCTTTTTGGAGAACACGTATGAACCAGGCCCGAAATATAGCAACAGAGAACAAGTAATAAAGATATCAAATTTTCAGCCATACCAGTTCAAGATGTAAGACAGCTTCTGAGACTAAGATTTAGAAGAGAAGGTACAGTTACAAGAGTCAAGGGTCGAAAAATTATGATCATCTGGTTGTCAGCGGCGTGTGAAAAATTTAGTTGGCGGATAAATTTCCATTCGGCCACGGGAGCTCGTTCTGGAATCCTGGAAAAATTATTCAGCTACTTACGGCACAGAGGCCAACGCAGATCATTCCAAGTATGTTAAGATCAACAAAATTTTTATTCAGTCACAAAAATTAACCTCCACCTCATATAATTGAAGTATTTCAGTTTCCATTATACATGGCATGGAAGTGGTTAAATTGATCCACCTTTTTCTGGTAATTAAAACGTATGTCTGGATAAAACATCATACAAAGGTAAATTTTACCCTATAATTTGCATTAAGACACAGAGAAGGAATAGAGGTTCGGTTCTACTCTTTCCTTAACCTCGGTGCTAGATGCGGGTGGTGGTCAACACCACGCGTCGGCCGCTTTACTCACGGGGATGACCCGGTACCCCTTGTATAGGAGCTTGAGTGGGCCCCAGGGCCGTTCTAGATGGGTGTGTTGAAAACCTCGCCCCACCGGTATTCGATCCCTGGACCGTCTATCCCGTAGCAAGTCGCTACACCGACTACGCTATCCTGGTCTACAAAAGATCTTAAAAAGTTTTTCGGACACCGAAAAGAGATCATAGATGAAAAGTCACGAAGTTATGAACTGAACTGAGCCCCCATAAGATGAATTTCAACGGTGGATCTTTCTTATCGCAGGGATAAACTTTCCATGCAAAAAGGGGGATTTCCAGATGAAGTGTATCAAAAGATGACATAATATGAAGGTGGTGAGACAGTTTTTCAATTTGTAATCAACTCATTTATAATCTGCCAGCTTAGGCTGCTCGTATACAAGATGTGTTGACGTTGCTTAGGTTAGGGTATTAAGTTCAGTTCTAAGAGAATATTTTGCCAACATTGCAGACCCGAAGCATCTAATGTTGTTGTGAAAGAGGTCCTGGCAGGCCGGGCTGAGATTGGAGCAGCTGGAATTTATATTACTCCATCCCGGGTGACGACACTCACTATGTCCTCGCCACACACCCAGGACTGTGTCGCTTTCATGACGCTTACTTCTACAGCATTGCCAAGGTAAAAGGTGGTACCTATCCTGTGAGTTTGTCCCGCTCAGGCACTTAACAGTCCCATTCACACTTTCAGTAGTCAGTATGTCTCTTTCAGACAATTGCAGGTTAGTTTGACCCATTCAGTCGCCAATCAGCATGTGCACTAAGAAACTATGTTTTCAGTTTGTCGCACTGTTTCTTCTTGCAGGTACCGTGCCATAATGGGGCCATTCCACTGGACAGTGTGGCTAGCTCTCACCCTCACTTACTTGCTTGCCATTTTTCCTATCGCATTCTCTTACAGCCACTCACTAACGCACTTACTAAAGGACCCCTGGCAGATAGAGAACATGTTCTGGTATGTGTTTGGAACGTTCACTAACTGCTTCACATTCAAAGGAGAGCGCAGCTGGAGCAATTCTGACAAAGCAGCCACGAGGATGCTCATTGGTGAGTGAATTCGTGAAAAACACATTGGTTCAAACTGTTTTAAGTAACCAAGTACACAGATTAAAGTACATGCTCCAAAAATGTCACTTTCAGGAAAACTTTTAACTCCCGTCTGTTTACATTTTTTGTATGTTTGATCGACAGATTAATCAATGATTTTATCCGAGCCACGTTTCATTTCCCAGACAACACCATGGGACGAAGTACCCTAATTATCAGAATATAAGGCAACTCCTTTAACAACTTCAATTTTCAGGAAAAATTATCTTTGTCAGAGCCGTAACAAAGGCGGGCGAGGGAGGCACTTGCTCGCAAAGCAGAGGGAGGAGAAATGACATACTTTACACCAAACCCATCTATTCCAATTACACCATTTTATAAGAGAAAAAAAGGAGCACTTCAAAATTCGCCTCTCAACTTCGCCACCAATTACGAATGTTGATATAAAAAATGGCTGTGGCCAGCCATACGAGGCCTGTCCGGAAAGTAAAGATACTTCACGTGTAGGCCGATAGGGAAATTTTTATGCTTATTTTGGCAACACTGCCGTCGACCTTGATCCTTTACCTGTGAGACGTGCTCGTTTGACAGTGGTAGAACCGGCCTTGTTTGAGTGAGACGTGTTTCAAATGGCAGCGCCGATCCAAAGTCCCGCCAAATGCGAGATGCGTTCCGTCATACGGTTTCTCCAAGCAATAGGTGAACGTCCAGCGGAAATTCGCAAACAGATTGTTGCTGTTTAGGGTAACATTATGAATTTCCACTTGTTTCTTCACCTAAAGAAACATCTCGCTGGGAAAAAGTTCGACGGCGATGATGAAGTGCAAGAAGTCATGACGTGTTTCAAAGGGCAGACGGCAGACTTCTATGACTCGGGGATACAGAAGCTGGTTCCAAGACTTAATAAATGTTTGGACAATGCCGACGACTATGTTGAAAATAAGTTATGTACAGGCAATTCTTTCACAGTGTCGTTTTTATAAATTAAAAATGTTGTACATGTTTAAGATCTTTGTATCTTTACTTTCCGGACACGCCTCCTAATAGTAAATCGTGTTGCAAACCTGCTTCAATGACCCATCATCCTGGCCCTTTATAAAGGAGAGCGTTAGATGGCACCATATATAATATGGACCTGACAGGGCAAAAACTTTAGATTTTCATGGATCAACATGGGCAGAGAGAAGAACATTTTCGTGGACTTTTTTTAATACATCTAATGGTGAAACAGCAAAAGCAACTGGCATATTTTTTCTAAAACTAGTAAGTCCATTTTCTGTTTTCCATGCATATTATTCAATCTTTGATTTTCCAAACTGAATACTGCAAATTCGAAAGCAGAATTTGAAAAACTGTAAATATTTAAACCGTATTATAGAATATGAAAATACAATTAAATATCGTGGAAATGTCTATTGTGCGGAGAAAGTATAATAAATGTACTACAGGACTTTATTGAAACTGATGGGTGAAAATAGAGACCTATTATGAAAACAATTCTTGATGCTGTGACGAATTTTGCCAACAACTTTTTACCACTCATTGGAATGCCTGCCGCTACAGAAAACCTTAATTTGGAAATATTTCTTAATCTATTGGAACTTTTAAGTCCTAAGATTTTCACATAAAACAATATCATCAATCACATAAAGGAAAGGATGCGTGAACTCCTTGTCACAGGCAATACAAAATGAACAAAGCAGGTCCCGGAATAAAATTAGGCAAAAGATTATTCAGCGCTTCTGGATTGCACAGCTGGCATAATTCGTTGCAAGTGAATGTTCCAGACTGCGAGATACGTAAAAATCGTATCTGTATAATAAAGTTATATAGACTTTGTTGAAACCAAGTGGATTAACCAAAGAAATAATAAGTTTCGGGAGAATAGGATGGATCTACAATAGCCGAGAGGCCAAGGCTATGTCAACAAAGCAGATGTGTCAGGCATGTAAACAGGCGTCAAACCTGTCATTCAAGAAATATTAAATATGAATAATAAAAAGTAATAAAATAAGAAATAAAATTATAAAATTAAGAAAAATATTAAGTCCCTAAAAGAAGATAATAAATAAACAAATAAATATGTGAATTTTATATCATGTTCAGCTACTAGTCAATTTCGAGCGCATGCGGTTTCTATCAGCTCCTTTAATGATTCATTCTTGGCACTGTACAAAAGATGTACACTTTTTTTTCTTATAATTCTATACTTTGCTGCAAAATTTTAATGACTGTATTAAAAACATGACAAAAAAGTTCATATTTATAATAGACGTTTATCAAAATTAAATGAAACTGCAGACTTAAACTCGCAGATTTCAGAAGACCAAGATCCTACAGATTATTTCTGTTGTATCGAAATTTGCAGAAACAGTTTCAACAACAAAAACCCTATTAAGAAAACTGATTATAAGTCTTTGTGCACGTGTATTGCAAACCCTACATGCTAAAGTCATTACTGCATAGAAGCGATAGCGAAATGGCAAATATTTTTACTCGTTGTGAAAACTGAGCTCATATTTTATGCAGTTGAGAAAGCGAAAACTAGAAGACAGCAGACTACTCAGTCGGCAGCCGAAATCTGTAATTTGTCAGCTGCAAAGTCGTTAAATATGCAACTGAAAGCCTCATTTGACAGCATGACATTCGATTTAAAAACTTGATATATGAAGCTTTAAATGAGATATCTTCGGATTTTGATTTTCTGACAGGAGATCCGTTTGTTAAAATGGATAGTGATATTTCTAAAAAAAAGCAGTAGTGAATTTATTAAGACTTAAAATGACAGCGATATGAATGGCTAGAAACTTCGTCTAGAAATTCAGAATATTAAACATCAGGTTTTTGCGTTTTTCCAGGTGACTCATTTGTAGGTAGTTTGGATCTTTTCCATTTCATTCATTAATATGACCCTACTTAATGTCTTCCAATTTATGAATTACTTTCCGAATATGTCTGTGCTTGCCAGTAACTATAGCTTCTTGCAAAGGAATTCTCTGCGGTTGACAAATTGTCAATGTAACACGATATGGAGAATAATACTAATGCTGCTGCACTAACTGATGAATTTGCCTCACTGACAGCATGTAAAGTGCTACTGTAAAATTGGTCCTTCCTAATGTAGTTAAATTTTGTTCTTAAATAGCTATTTAAATATTCATAGACTTACTCAGTACTGGTTGTATATGTATGAGATATCAAGACTAAAACAAATTTTGTGTTATTATCCTCATTATTTCTTGTCATTTACGTTTTTGACTTTTTACCAAAACAGTTATGAGTATGAAAGATGGAGGGGTGAGGAGCAATTTCATATTATTACCTCAAGTGCAAAATTATCTAGTTACGACTCTTATCTTTCTGCACAATTGTAAGGCGGCATAGAACTTTTCAAATGAAGGATTAGGAAAAAGTTATCTTCTTCTATTATGGCAAATATGGTAAATTTTGTACTCCTAATAATATCGCTTTCCTGTCTCTTCTACAACTTCAGCTCCCAATGGCCCAGATCTTCTTTCGGCAGTTTGTTCCCATTTACCCTCGATCGACAACTTTTTGTCTCAAATGAGAAACCAAATGCCACTCCAGCATACACTTACATGTAAAATTACATCCTGTGAATTTCGCTTAACCTTCAAGTACTTATGCCTTCCTGATCACGCACGTTGGAGAGATTATGTCTGTCCATTCACCTATATAATCTTGGAAATTACCTAGCAGATTTTTACGACCTGGTATTGAGTGTAGTTAACAACATTTGTTAGATTAATTTACTTGTAATTTTTAGTTCTAAGTTCAAATCAAACTTAATAAAATTTTCTCAAAAACAGCTAATTGTAAAAAATTTGGTACATGAAATGTAATATAGGGCTCAAGTGCACAAATGTTATCTGAAACATCATAAAAAATGGTTTATTCTTAATAAAACAACAGGGAAAACAACTTACAGTAATGCAAAATAAGTGGTCAGAGATCATTTTGAAAATACATGTACATGCACTCCGCTCAAGTCCATATACTGTTTTGTTGTGTTGTTCAAGAGGGGATGGGAATATAAAGTACTCCAATCTGAATTATTGTAGGTAAGTCATATGTCACTAACAATATGTCCTTCCAATGTACATGCAATCTGTGTTAGAACACTAATTACCGTGTATTTATGTGTGTTAGGTTGGTACTGGGTCTTCAGCATCATCATATCTGCTTGTTACACCGGCTGCATCATTGCATTTGTCGCTCTACCTGTCTACCCATCCTATGTGGACAATGGTTATGATGTGTTATATCATGGTTTCAAAGTTGGAACTCTCAGTAAGTCTTGTAGCTAAACAAGTAGTGTATGAGCATTTCCTTTTTTTAAACAATTGATCTCATTTTTTACCCAGAAAGATAATCTCAGTACTGCTTCTTATGTTGTTCACAAGCTATGTATCATTATTAGACAGCTTTACTCAACCTAACATGTCAGTGAAGATGCACACATATAAATTCCTTAATAATAACACCTGAAGTTATTTAAATATGGCCAATACATGATTCTGAGCTAGTTGCATCCATCTACTAGCCTCATCTCCATCTCATTCTTCCCAGTGATCACACTCCTCAATAGCTCCCCACATATTCAGAGATGGCTCTAAATTTTTTCTAATGAGCAACACATTTTGTGTATGAAGGTGATGGAGGATGGCGTCACTGGTTCAATGACTCTGCTGACCCTGTCACCACCAAGTTGTTCAAAAAGATGGAATACCTGCCTGATCTGGAGTCTGCATTGAAAAACATCACCTCAGCTTACTATCGTGACTATGCCTTCCTGGGTTCCAGCTCCCTCCTGGACTACATCATCCGGATAAATTACACAAAGAAGTTGGTACACACTCATCATGAGAAAAGTTACAGTTAACTGGTGGGCATTATTCCAGAAGGTCGTGAATTTGAATCCAGGCCAGGGAAGCAGCTATGTTGGCTCAAGTTTACATGATTCTTCTTCAGTCCCTCAGTAATATAAAATTATGAGTAAATCAAGACAGTATTTCAAATCAAAGGCTGTTATCATGCTGTTGGCTTTCCAGAACACTTAAGTCCAAGTTAGGACAGTTTGTTCATATGTTTTATATGACTGTAACTATAAGAACACAAAATACAAGTGTTTGCAATCAAAGTGGTCAGGAAAGTGTTTGGAGTCAAGATGGCATGTGTGCAGTTTATTTAACTCTGAGCCTTGAGATTGATACACACCTCAAATGCTGCAAGGATGGAGGCGAGAAATATGTACAGAAATTTGGTGGGAAAACCTTGTGATTATCTGCTACATGAAATACAGGATTATCATTATAATGGACCTTAGAGAAAGAGGATGTGGGGTAAATAGAAAGGACAAAGAATATCCATATTCTGTAACTTGGAACAGCAGATCCTTATCATTTGCAGTTTTACAGTTTTGTATATATGTGAAAGAATTAATGTAGCAGTGTAAGTCCCAAACTCATTCACAGTTGCACTTGCAGAGTAATGTAGAGGAGGCCACTTTTGCACTGAATAGTAGCACAGATACTGTTTGAAAGAGAATGTACCTAGACTGTACTTATCACAATTTTTAGAACTAATATTACCCTCATATTTTAATGATGCCTGGAAAGGGTGATGTACTGTACATGCTGATGAACAGCCAAACGGTAAAAACAAAGGAACTTGATGCCTCCCTTCAGACTGTGGCACTGTTGGTTAAGTTGTACAGGGAAATGGACAGTGCTGCAGTCAGACACCATTATGATGAAAATAATTGGCAAATGAATCGATGATTTGTTCCACCAAGAAAAATGAAGTGTTATCAGGGGAAGTGTTAAGACCAGTGATCCATCCAGTGCAAAATTTCTTGTGAAAGTCATGGAAAGGGCCTTGTGTATATGGCTGTAAGATTACATACAGAAAAGAATGCCAGGCAGTGGAGCTGTGGAAAGGGAGGTCATGCCAGTAAAGGCTGATTTGAAAACTGAATTTGTGGACCAAGAATCTGGCATATAAAGTCCACCCTGTCAGTCACAAACCCCAGGTTATCTGCAGGATCTTGGTCTTGCTAATCCAAACATCCCAATTGAGTATCTCTCCAACACTACCAGTCCACTCCCACAACAACTTGAGCAGGAAATCATCACAATATAAAGAGCTACTACACTCACCACACCTCCTGCAATAACTTAGATAAGCAACATGGAAATATCTGTTGGTGTCACTAAATGTTAGAAATCCTACAGCATAGCTGACTGTACAATACATGCAGAAAAGTCCCTGAATGCCAGCTGGAAGAAACTTTAGTCTGCAGCAGTTAATGACTTCTGGTAATTCACCAAACGGCACAACAAAACAGACATTCCCATGTTAGCTCATAGGTTCCGCAAAGAGTAATCCCAGATTTGCAGGAGGCTGAAATCTAATATATTCTTGACTCTATACTGATGAGTTAACTAAGAAGGACCTTGAACAGCTGACACCATTCAGTAAATTGAAAGTAAGGAACATTCTGATGTCATGGAGAGACCTCAGCTGACTACTAGCAGTATGACAAGACATCCTCCTGATGATGAAAGACATGGTTTATAATTATTTTGTGGTCAACCATTTCATGAAAAGGTGTCTGACATTCAAGCACAAAATGGAGGCTTTCATGGCACTATAAAAGGAAGTGTATAAGGACTTGGATAAAACACAAACTAAGTTGTCTCTCTCCCCCTTCACCATGCACTCATTGTTGTTTGATTACCCTGAGAACTTTTGGCCAGGAACACCAACGTTATTCCAATAAACACCAACACAAATATTTTAATTTATACTTATCATTAATTTACATAGTATCATATCTCATGCCTGAGGTTACTCCATTTTTCCCATATCTTAAATTTGTACATCACAATTTCACACTTTGTGGGAATTTTTAAGAACATAACCCCAACAAACAGTGAGGGTTTACAGTAATTAATAACTTATTTAATTACAAATCAGTTTGTAAAAGATTTATGTATATGATTACTGAGTATAGATGAGGCATCATTTTCGTAGGCTAAGGATCTACAAAATGTATTTTATCACTGCTGCAGGTCTGAAGGCAAACGTTCATACCTGCACTTAGGGACAGACTGTTTTGTGCCCTTTAATGTGGCACTCATATTCATGCCCCGATCACCACACAGCAACGTGATGAATCAGATGATCTTGCGCATCATACAAAGTGGCCTCTTCAGGAAGCTGACGCAGGACTTAGAGTGGGACCTGAGGCGTTCAGCATCTGGAAAATTGCTTGCGGTTAGTACTTGCATAGAGTAAATGCCTTATCAGTTACATACTTTATATCCCTAATTACTTAGAGGTGTTTTCTTTTTAATATTTCAGGAATAAGTGAAGATTTTTCATACTTGCTTAGGACATACTAAGGGGAGAGTCTAGATTTTATTTCAGAACTAGAGGAAAAGATTAATGTTTTGTATTATTTATATACTATTGTTGCATTGTTGAAGTTGGTGTATACAAGACCTCCACAGGTCCCATAGCATGGGTGGGTGCAAATGTACAGCATAACAAAATTTGTTGTTGAGGTTATTTTGGACTGCCTTCCATTCTAACAGATGGCAGTACTCTGGATCCCTGTTATGAGATCTGGGACTACTTTGCTAATAATTACAGGGTGGCTACCAACTGTTCATCTATACCAGTGGTCTGGTGGTTGTTGATATTTAATTTGACAAGTAAGGTGACAAGTGATTTGGAACACATCCATGACTGTTACTTAGATGATGTGCAGGTAAAATTGGATTCCTGTACGAGAGGAGTCATGGTTTGTAATTTATAAAGGAAGAAAAATCTTGAATAAACCACAAGACTGAGTTAAATGTTTCATAGGAATGAGAGTATTTTTGAAGCTGGAGAATGACTGTGTACTCTATGAACAGAAAATACTGGGCCCTCAGTACACTGATGAATTAGATACAAATTCTACCTATTAGGAAGGAGAGTTAGAATGGGTTTTAAAATATCCATGCTCCAGTGGAAATGTTTTGTAAAACAAATTATAGCATTAGGATTTGAACAGAGTTGTTTAATGGTTTAATAAATCTGCCACAATCCTTCATTCTCGATTTGCTCCAGTCCTTTATTTCAGAGCCACCTCCAAGGTGGCCCCCATCCATCCTGATTTTCCTCCTCTTCCATTCATATTAACCCATTGGCATATCACTTTTTATAACACAAGGCGCACCTATACATACTAATTTTTTTAACCTTTCGCGTACGGCATTTAAATTTTCGGCATT
>JGI20166J26741_10227782_pt1 | contig 16761 bp, 7 predicted proteins | sample TergutCu122P5_FD_26741 | JGI IMG/M metagenome (IMG submission 26741)
CAACAACAACAACAACAACAACAACAACAACAACAACAACAACAACAACAACAACAACAACAACAACAACAACAACAACAACAACAACAACAACAACATACAGCCTGGAACTGCTATTAGTAAGAAGAAAATAATCAGAATTGTCTGAACTCTGCTGTGGCATGTGGGCCATAGTCTGGAATCTGTCACAGTTAGGAATTTATGTATGTTACCTACGCTGGTAGAGAGCAAATAATGTCCCTTACTGACCAGTTAATATGTAGATGCTTATGCAACATCAGGCATTTCAGTCTATCCCACAAATGTAACAATGTGGCAGTCTAGTGACAATCTGGATGAGAAGTGTGTTAAACCAAATACTAGACCTGACTGTCCTACATAAATCCTAGTTTATGTGGAAATTTTTTTTATATCATCATCCTGTTGTGTTTGTTAATCAATGTGTGTGTTCACACCGACAACAAATACAGACATGGAAATGTTAAATTCAACACCAGATATTAGGAAACTCCGTAGCACATCACATTTTAACCTATTACTGGTAACACCCCACAAGTTAGACCAGAGGCTATGGAGTATCTCAAGCCTTCACCATCCTCTGATATTGAACCTTCAACAAGGCAGGATTGTAGTAGATATACAACTCAATAACTAGGGTTGGGCAACTGCTTTAGATATTTACAGGTAGATACTTATTTGGGAACCCTGACAAACTGGGAACCACCAGGAAAGTTAGTGCAGTGCTCAAAGAGTATGTTAGCATTCTACAAACAGGACTAGTCTGTAATGACAGACACTTTAATGTATACAAGTATAGAGCCCATCCTACACTCTTTCAAAACCATACATGCCTAGATTAGTTGCTGAGGCTACTCTACTGAAGGATAGTTATGCTGACAATACTGAAGGTTTGGAAAAAGTTATATTGTTGTAGCAGACAGCAATGTGGCAAATCACACACTGAAGAATTAGGAATTAAAATACCAACGATATCTCTTTTTGAAATAATTACAGAATTATGTCAGTGACATGACAGTGCTCATTCCATAGCTTGTATAGCGTGTCACAGACGGATGTGACCACCCCAGCTACATGATACAGGAAAATATGTTTGCAGTGCTCTTATTATGCAAGCCTGAGATTGACATGAGATGTGGCTATTAAAGAATGAGAGTAGTTTCAAAACAGTACCTCATTAATGAATTTATGGTATCTGTGTGGCATCACTTCAAAGCAATTTTTCTGCCACTGGAAGCCACACACTGCTCCATGCAAGCCCTCCATGCCTTGGAGCATCCCCAGAAGTCATTTTGTGAGCGTGCTTTATGTAAATCTGCTGTCTTCTCCATACAACTCACCTAACAAATTTAAGATTTTAATAACAATGTCTTTCTATACCACAAGAAGTTTACTTGTACTCACTGCCATATCTTTTACCAAGCAAGATAATATGAAGTTTAAAAAAAGCCTATAAACTTATTACTAAACACTATGCCAACATAAGAAAACACTGTCTGGCACGCAACTGGCGAAAGGTTGACTGGTAAGTAGTTTGTATTTACTTTGGGGATCAACAGCCACATTAGACAGCTGCGAAGTGGTCTCGTTATTTAATGGCCACATCTGATGTATGATTAAAAAACACATTAAAAAGCCCCTCCAAATATGTGTGCATGGGACAATGGGCTTGACCTTAAAAGATGACAACACTGCAAATACTGGAATGGGACAATTAAAATGGTAACAGAAAAATTAATACACGAAATTGGGACTCAATTATACAAACAAGATTTGCCACCCAACAAACAGGTTTACAGTAAATGAGTAACATTTAAAAAATCATTCATCTGGACTTTGGTACTTGCCATAAGACCAATCGAAATTAAAATTTAATAAACAACAAAAGTCAATGAAAACAGCAGTCACATAATCTCCCTTCCTACTGAACAGAAAAAGTCACATCAATATACAAAAATTATGTCTCTTGTTAACTATTTAAATCATGATCAGAATACTGAAAAGCAGGTCCATTTTCAGTTTACTCTTCAGGCCTTAATACGGATCGAAAGCAAACATTTCTCCTAACAAAAAGTCAACAATCATCCACAAATTCATCCATCAGTCTCCTTATATAAACTGTGGTCTACATAACCAACCTACACTCTTAATATATATACTTTTGACATTTGATCATGAAACTGAGAACAGTCCTACAAAGAGAACCTTATATCCAGAATTTGTCCTGACATCTAATAATTTGCTAGCATGCCAAATTCCATACAACGCATTTCATTACTCTTACGGAATTCACACGCCTAACACAAACATACAGTTCACAACAGAAACAGCTGTTTACGCAAAGGCAACAGGCTTCTTACTGATGCTATGCCTGGGTACACACTGTTCATTGTGTAGATTGCCATGCACTCCAGCACAAGGTATAAACACACACACACACACACACACACACACACACACTTTAAAATACCATTCAAAAAATTATACTTCTTGTTTTAAAGCAGCTACTGACACAAGCGTCCTTGTACCAGTTCTGTGACAAAAGTAAAGTCCTACTACAGTTTCTAATAATGATGATGATGATGATGATGATGGTGGTGGTGGTGATACCCACAACTATCAATCTCAAAGACCCACAATACAGAGGAACTTCTATCCACAAACTTTGTTTATGCTACAAAACCTGCAAACTTGTGACAGCAATATTAATCACACAAAGAAACAAATAATAAAAAATTACACTAAACATTTCAGAGTGGCTATGACCTATAGATTATTCTGTGGCATAAGCTAGTGCAAAATAAATGAAACTCCTTTTACATAAATATTTACTTAAAGGGATCAATAATATCCAGACAATACTTCATAGTTTCAGTTGTCAGCACACGCATAAACTATTACAAACTGAAATCCTGTTTACGCATTGTCTGGAATTGACTTGAAGATGGCTATTTACTAGCCAAGACATGTAGTCAATCTTGTATCTGTTCGTAACATTCTGCACATCAATATAATAACTGTGCAAACAGGATTTCAGTTTGTAACCACTTATGGTCATAAAAAGCACAGCATACAGCATCAAGAAATTTCACGCCACCGTAGCCTATGCAATCATTTGCTGTGTACTTACAGTATATATCTTCCAAAACTAAATATAACTGTCATGTCACAGTTCATGGTAACTAAAAGAGTTAAAAAACCACCAGATTTGTTCCGATAAAAATATTATGTTCTGATAACATCACCCGTATCTCCTGTAGCATCACTGCAATTTAGTGATGCTATAATTCACAAGGAAAGAAAAAAATATGAACTGAACACTGAACTTTACCTAACACATTTCCTCATGGAACACTCAATTATCAAATTCACACTCACATTATCACAGTTACTGTCACAAACCATTCCAATGCCTTGTGCATGAAACTGTAAACATAATCTGAAAGAACCTCCAATGTGAAGCTAACATGCAATGTGCAACATTTCATAAGCAACAGCTGCAGGTCTCGTCTCCACTGTCCCAGTACAATGAAAATCCAAAGTCTGGTTAATGGCTGTAAATACTACTTCAGCATAAATGTGACTAGTATCTTAGATATGGCTTTTCAGTCTATACCAACATGATGTTTTGGTAATTGTTTCCTTATTCCATTGGGGTTGTTAAAAAAATCAATGCTGTGATTGGTCCATTGTAGGAGAAGCTCCTTTGAATGGGCCCAAGAGAATATGAACCCCTCTCCACATTAAAATCATATGCATAAAACAAACGTTTCCAAAACACTGCACTTGGGGAAGAAAAAATTAAAATGGTCAAGAGACTAAACCTATGCAAGGAAATGGTTCCTGGACTAAAACTCTCACATTCCCTTGAACAATATGCTCCCACCTCCACCACAATCCTGTATATTCCCCTCTGTAAGTTCAGCAATTTTGTTCACGTGAATGTTGTAATGATAACCTGTGGTACTGACAAGAGATGAGGGCTAGGCAATACAGGCCACGGGTGGCTTGAGGAGCTTAAGACTATAGGCAAAGAGGCCTATCACCACCTCCATCCAAAAGACTTCATTCCATGGTTTCACTATGGTCCTATTTATCATCACAAATGTTTACACCAAGATCTGTACTCATCCCAGATTGGTAGTTAGTTACCAACATTTCAGGACTCCTTATCAATCCCATTTTCAAGGGTCAATTGGACTGCTAACTATTGAAGATGGGGCAGACAGGTCATCCCAAAATGTCAGTAACAAACTACGTATATATGATATGTAACCACCCAGAAAAGCGAAGATCTCATTTACATCAAGGTAGAAGCCTAAAATCACAATGTTCACACACATCCATTTCTTGGTTCTGGTCATGTACAAAGTAAAAATAAAGTATGGTCATTTTTTTTAGATTCATGAACTTTTCAGTTGAGTGGGAAGCACACAATATTCTGACCATGTCTTAGGTTCAAATGCTGGACCACATACAAACTATTCCGACACATTTCTTTTGTGTGTGGTTTTCCTTAATCCCTCCAGGCAAATACCAAATTAGACGACGATTGCTCCCTCCTACATCCTGCCCAAATCAATGACACATTTCTAGGAAAACCACACTTCACCCTTTTGCAAAATATACTATAAAAAAACAGGAACCTACGCATAAGAAGCAAACAATGTTCATGTGACATATGTTACAAAATAAGTACAAAAATCAAAATTCTGAACCAACAGCAAGTTCTTTATCTTGTTCACAGAAATATTCTAACTAATAAGATTAGTCAATGTTAAGACTCCCATATAGAAATTTAACAATGCTCAACAGAATAGATGCAGTTTCCACACTTTGTTGGCTTAAAAATCGCCCCAGAAAAAATCCTTTGAACAAAAGACAATTTCTTATAATGAAAGATAAAAGCAACTGCGCCTGCTGTTTATTTTCCGAAATTTAGGACCGCGCCATTCTCGTGTAACTTTCACGTGTCATAAAAACTGTGCCATACATATAACGCGAACCGGTAGTCCATACTTTCACTTTCATGCTGTCAAATGCCTCATTTTAAAGGTTCTTTTCTGTTCACTTTTGAAGGTTTCACTGATAGTATGAAACTGTGGACTCGAACGACCTTCAATACGTTTTGCTTTAGTACACACACACACATTTAAATCAGTTCAGCGCTACGTCCCCTACTAGTCGCCTAAGGCATGGGAGGTCTTTCCAGTGACCGAAAACTGACCGTAGGGCACTTTATTAATATTACGACAAACAAATTAATTACAAGACTACAATTGTTCACATACCCATCGTTCAGTCTGTGACGTAATTTAGGCCATCCACTATCGGCCTGGTATGTCATCAGTAGCACAGGGCGGCGTTCCTGACGTCACAAATTGCGAAATACACACGAATAGACACAAGTATGAAAATAACTCACACAACTGGCCAGAATGAAGTTTACCGCTTCATGTGAAACAATGAAATGGTTTCTGTTTCTCCCTGCGCAGTATTTCAAACGAACGATTAATGTTCATATACCGCAAAACACTGCGTCACCGTGCACCCTTTCTTTAATACAAATGAATAAACACTTCTCCAAAACAAACTAGAAACATGAACAGGATGTTAGTGATCACTGCACTCAAAAAGACAACACCTCAACCGCATGTGACGATTTAAAGTAACATTTTTACCAGCTTCAGAATTTGGGCCACGCTTCCAGACATTACATGTCCAAGGCAGCGGCCATAACCCATACTTACTTCCCGTTATTACCCGACAGGATGCGCCACTATCAACCTGCTTCGAGATTGGAGACTAGAAGCCGGACGAAAGAGGTTAAGTAGCACCTACCGTATTATCATACAAATGGTAACCACAGCACTCACTTCCATAAAACAACTACTTTACAGATACGTTTGTATTCCTAAACGTTAAACACCTTTACGACACAAGTCCCCGCACTTTACAAACGTCCTATTAGTACCTTTTATATATTGTATGTGTACCATCGATCGCGAGGGATTCGGCGGTTCAAAAGAGCGTTACATAAATACGAAAAATTTCAAGTCACAAACAAATCCCACAATCATGTACGTGTTAACCGCTATCTACAAGTTCCTTCAATGAAGGCAAACGTTAAATCAAAAGCGTTGAGTCAATCACAGAGACAAAACACCCCATTTTCAAGAAAATACCTCAACAGTCTTCAGTTATGCATAAATTCATGTTACGGGAATATTCATAACAAGCGGCTTCACACCACATTTTAACCTCTGACACCGTCCACCACCTTACTTACAACTACTATGAATGAATAAACACAGGTAAATGTACCTATATTTTTTCAATCAAATCCTTGAGGTTACACAACATCAAACTTTTTTTTTATTACAGCCCTACTTACAAGACTTAAAACATGTCAAAATTAATACTACTGAAGTCACTGCCCACCTACATAACTCATTTCACAGTAAACCAACAAAAAATTGGGCAGACACGCTTTCTAATGCTTGTATAAGAATACTATTGTAAATTCCCATTGGTCACTGAGAAACGCTGTGTTCCTGGTCACTAAAAGAAACTTTTAAAATAAAAAACCAGATCCCTAATCACGGCTCTGGGAATAAATGAAGTTTTATTCATATATGCAAGACTTCCAGCTTTCATGGTGCAAAAATTTTCTAAAACATATTAGTTTATTCAAGTAATTATAATGAGATTGCAATAAAATATGAAAATGAAAAAAATAATATGCACACACTTAAAAATGTGAAGGAAGAAACTTATGAATTTTATTGCAGCATATGCACATAACAAAATCATTTTACTGCATGGTTGTTACCACACATGGTACCTGACTTTTAACATTAAAAATCTATAATCTGCTAATGTTCATTTATGGATTTCATATGATTCTTGGTATAAACACCAAGTTTCTTCTCTATACATTGCAATGGATACAATTTTCACGGCTGTGAGGTAGGAAATGAGAATACAGACCAGATGTAGTAACAGTGTCAAGTATTCTCTATTATGCCCACTGCAGGAAGCGAGAAATCCAAGAGCAAGATACCAATAAGTTACATTTCTATACATATTAGATTGCAGTAATTTCACACAGATTTAAGAATAGCATGAAACATGTGCAGGAGTATAACAATGAACCATCAAATGTTGTGACTGGGTAGGTAACACTCCTGCTTCATATTTTGCAAGTCCCTATTCAAATCTAAACCTAAGAAACAGTTATTATAACAGGGTTTTTGTGATATTCCTCAGTTCCTCCACACAAATGTCAGGTACTACCTAAAATCAGGCCACCGCTGCTTCATTTCACATCCTTTACAATTCATCACAATGCAAAAAAAATCAACAATGGGACATCACAAGATATATTCGTGAAGATAACAACCTGACATGTGAAGAGAGATCTTTGCTCTTCTGGGATGTTACAATGCACTGAATGGTAGTTAGATAGATGTGAAATCTGAATGGTAACATTTTACAAAATTATAAACAAATGCTGTTACTCATACTGAAACCCATCAGATTTAGTATTTCACAGTCCCCATTACACCATGAAAATGTCAAGGGTTTTTAGACTTTATATTATGGTCTTGGATGTAAGCTACTGTGTTTTCTGGTAACAGAAGAAGCTTCTACCTCTGTCTTGTGTGTAGAGTAGTTCCCTATTTGATGATGGAGGCATCAGGTTCCTCCAAAACACTGGTATCCCATCTCGAACAAACTACATAGTATCACATAGCAGAAGACCATAATCTGAATGCTGATCACCATGACAGCCTCAGCTTTCATATATTTAATGCTTATTTTAATGAACATAAAAGAAACATGCCTGAAAATATGGTGTACACACATGCATACACAAAACATATGTATGCACACACACACACACGCGCGCAAACACACCCCCGCACGCGGAATCAAACCCTGATATAACATCACCCTCACTTAGCACCCACAGAAGTCTGCGAATAGAAATTCCCTATTAAATAATATTTCAATTGCCTGCCACCCTTGATGTTTCATCACAAACTGCAATGAACAGTGGTGCTGTATCACTGTTTCAGACTCTGTGTGTGTGTGTGTGTGTGTGTGTGTGTGAAAAACTCCATATTACACTTCCTTGACATCTTGATTGTATGCTGTCTCACAAGTTCCTTTTTACAAAAAGGTCACCTACACCTACATGCGGTCTCACGCCATCTACCAGTACATTAGATGTCCATAATCACTATGAATGACATAAAGAGGACAACAGCATTAAGATCACTGTCGTCCAAAACCTGACACCATCTTGTTTGACACTAGACTAGATGGGGTCACATGCCAGAGGACAGCAACCACCATGAAACTTCATCTCCAACACAGCAAAACAGTCTGCAATCAGTGGAACTAGGCCTCCAATTTACAACACACATCAACTCCATTCTCCAAACTACTGGTAACTCCCACAAGAGAATCATTACAGCAGCCAGGGTCAATTAGAAAAACAAAACCCACGTCAAGGGAATACTGGACAGGTAATGTCACAAGACTTATAACTGTTACAGTCAGTGAACAGACTGCACTCCCAGGCTCCTCAAAAATAATGGATTCACAGCATTCATAAACCACTGAACAAAATGATGACCCACCTCACACTAATCAAGAACATACAGACATAACAATCTCAAGATCCCCTCCACCTGTGCCATACACTGGTCAAACCAGGTGTTATATCACAGCCACCACGTTCAAAAACCAACAATCAGTGGTGGACATACATTCCACCAAGATCAAACATGCCATCCAATTCAGAAAAATAGAAGCCCTAGCAAACAATAATTCTTATTCCCAATCACCAGCAAGACCAGTGAAACAGTCACCCCAAACATTTCATCAATGAGCGTGAATAGAAACTCTGTAGTCTGGTCTCACAACTTTTCCTCAAAACTTTCTTCTTGATCACAGTCCCTTCCCAATTTACAGCACCATGCTCCACACCTCCTGCCTTACTTACATTATAACATCCATATATTGGGTTGTAATGATCTCCTGCCTCATTCACTCTCAAAAGGGCTACAGCAATCTATACCAACACATCGGAACTAAGCTGCAAAATCCCGAAAGCCAAAATTACAAAATAGATAGAGGCCACAAAATCTACAGATGATAATTCTTGCAAAACATGCTGTTATAAAGCTGATACAAATAAAAGTAATATACAAAATAAAAATAGGCATATTCTCATGCTGCATAAGTCAAATCTGACTTTATCTGTGGTCACTTCTCCTTCACAATCTTATCACTCAATGCATGACAATAAGAACACACTAGGTGTAAAGAGTCAACTTACATAATGCTTCTCAGTGATTAGGTGTATATGTTTTGGTAATTGTAATTAAATGGAAATTATGACTTGACTGTAATTACCAATTTGGGAGCTAAATGGTACAAAAACTTCAGCGCTTCTTATAGTCATATGTAACATCCTGCAACTGTTGGCACATGCAAGAAATGAACACTGCCAAACCTCACAAAACATTCAGGCATGTCTGCCACCATTTGGTCCAGAATCTTTTGTCTTCCTGTTTGCTGCCTAATAATATAAAGATTAAAATATATACAACTATAAATTTTCCTGTAGTTTATATCAGTGTGAAACACATACTAAAGCAACCCCTAGATGATAAATGTGATTGCCTTGCATTAATATTGTGCAATATGTTTCTCCCTAGATGACTCAACAATATTGTGCAATATTTCATTTTGTTCATGGGTTATAACAAATAAACATGTTGAGTGATACTGATGCTGCTTGTGTGGCCGATGCTGTAGCCATGTGTCTAAAAAAAGAAAAAGAAAATTCACCACTGGACCAAAGACTGGCAGGAACAAAGACCACAACACACACACAAAAACTTACGACAGGCTTAAGGCTGAGTGAGCCAAATGACAACAACATTTTTTACATTTCATCTGTCCATCATTCAAAGGGCTACTCGAGACTGTTACCCCTAAAACTGCTCTAAGAAATATATGCAAGAAGCTGTCAGTCTCAGTTAGCATTTATCCATTATGCTAGACTCTCTGGCTACTGGAAATGGTTATAAACACCTGACATTCATAAATATTACATCTCCTCAATCCATTGTAGACATGCGCGCTTGGCTGATGGTAACTGAGTTAATATTGTGCAATACTGTCCACAAACTATTCAATATATTGCACAAAATACTGTGTAACTGAGACGTCTTTTGATTGACATATTTTGCAGCTCTTCAGTATCACAACTAGATGATCAATAATATTGTGCAATATAATTATTGCACAATATTATTGACTAGGGGTACCTTAAGGCTGTCAAATAACAGAGTACTAAAGAAGTATTAGGGCATAAGAGTGATGGAGTAACAAGGCACTGGACAAAACTATATAATGAGGGGCTTCATAATTTATACTCCCAGACAGACACTGGTCAGGGTATCAAATCAATGAGGATGAGATGGGTGGGTTAAATTGGCATGTATGGGTGTTGAGCGAAATTCAGTTTATTTTTAGGGTTGGGAAATCTGAACGTAAGAGAAAACATGGTACAGGCTGGCATAGATGGGAGGATAACATGAAAATAGACCTTATAGAAATAGGATGAGAGGACATGGACTGGATTGATCCAAGGACAGGAACAAGAGGCAGGTTCTTGTGAACATGGAAATGAACATTCAGGTTCCATAAAACGAATGGAACTTCTAGATTACCTCAGAAACTATTAGCTTCTCAGGGACTCTGTTCCATAAAGTCAGTAAACCTTCATGCAACAATGTCAAGGTATTTTTGTGCAAGATAAAATTAATTCAAATGCAAGTACCACACCACAAGCATAAAGTAAACCTGTCCAAAGAAAAGTTTCCTATTCAAAAAACAGGAGATTCTGAGAAGATACATATTTGTGATACACGTGGAACCACGGTAACATCACAAAATAGTTTGCAGATTGGCAGATATACAGCAGCTGTTAAAAACACATCAGTCAGGACCCAAAGGAAAACTGCTGCAACCATACACAAAAAAACTAAGGAACAACTTTCACAAAAAAAAAAGTACACATGTCCCTGTGGAAGCCAAAAAGAAACAAAGTGGAATCATTCTCAACAACAGCAGCAAATGGTAGCTGAGTGGTCAATTTCATGCTCTGACTGCTTTATCCACAGCAAAGGATACAATAATACACTGCAGAGAAGGTTGGAAAGGCCTTGAAGCATGTTTAGACCTTTTTAGAAAAGAGAAAAAACTTTGGCCCCTGCCAGGAATCTAACAAGATAGAGTTTTCCAGTCTGTAGCCAAGTCATTATACTGACTATGCCATCTTGTTCCACTTGCTAAGAAGAGCCAATTAATACTCCAGATGTACCGGATACCAAATTATCTTCACATGAATGCCCTAAAATATTGTTTTTCATGGTCAAGGGTATATACGATGTTTCTGAGGTAATCACTGAACATGGAAGTTGCTGGTAACTTCTCATAATCACCACTTATTATTCATAAAAGCCAGATTAATCACTTCCCGTATAATATTTACAATTTACAACAACAATGAAATGACTTTCTGTCTCACACAATTTCTGTTTTTAGGTGTAACCAGGATTACTTTCACATCAAGTGAACAATGAAAGATCTTATTATAAAAGCCAATGTGATGCACTATATCTCAAGTTTATTTTGATAAAGAACTCTACATGTTTCGGACAGATCTACCATCCGTCATCAGGAGTCTCATCACTGTATACACGGCAGTGGGTATTTTGTCTTGCTAGTTATGTTGACTGTTTGCTAGCATGGTCAGGATGGACCTCGCTAGCAAACAGTCAACATAACTAGCAAGACAAATACCTACCGCTGTGTATACGGTGATGAGACTCATGATGATGGACAGTAGATCTGTCCGAAACATGTAAAGTTCTTTATCAAAATAAATTTGAGACATAGTACATCACATTGGCTTTTATTATAAGAATATATCACGACGCATGGTCCTCTGAATGTCAAAATGTGAAAGATCATTCTGAGTTAACATTAAAGGTAAACAAATAAAAAAAAAAAAAGCAGGATGCATGATGTGTCATTGAAATACAGTGTGTCCAAATAAGTATAATCAGTTACATTTAGTACTTCATTAATATTTTAATATTTTTCCCCAGCTTCATGCAAATTCTGAGCACTTACAAGAGTTTCACATAGAACTGCATGGTTTCTGTGATATAATGAAAGATGGCCAAACATAGGGCACAATTAAATCCAGGCACACAAGAACAAATTTTAGAATTTTCTTAAAATTGGAACAATGGCCAGATAAGGCATGAATTCAGTTTTTAGGCACCATGTCAACACAATGTGTTGCAGATGTTTTCCGCTTGTCAACTAGTTATTCAAGCAGTACAGAGTACCTATGCCCAGGACTGGTTTTGCTTAAGTTTGGAACAAGTGATTTAATGTGAAACTTGTAGAGCAATTACAGTTTTGATATCTGTCCACAGCACTGCCGAGAGAGAGAGAGAGAGAGAGAGGGGGGGGGAGAAGACAGTTCTGCTATTGCCTCCTTCAGCTGCTAATTACCATTATAATTCTATTTCAATTGCGAACAGTTAATTTACATAAAATGTGACGAACAAATTACAAATTCATCCCTTATCAGTGTTTGAAATAAAACAAAAAACAGCCTTCTGTGGCCACAAACATACTAAACTGAGACATTCAGGACATTTGTAAAACTTTGTTATATTAATCAAAGCTCACTACTATGAAGGGAACCTCAAAACAGAAAATGAGCCATGTAACAAGGACAAAAGCACTAAGATTTATAAGTAACTTGTAGCTTATGAATGATGTACAAAGTAACTTACAACATCATAATATTAAATGACACTGTCACTGTTTCAAGCTCGTATCAGACACGTTAACTACATATGTCAGTTTTCATTCTTAACATTATTGTTACTTTGAAAGACAGAGATGACAAGTGATCCACATTAGAAACTTGATTACATGAATAAATATTTAGGTGTCAGCCCAAATATAATGTGATCTCTAAGATGATGCATTAACAAACTTGACTGTTGAAGTGATGGCACTTATATATCTGTTCTTTCTATAATTCATATACAGTACACACATGCCAATATATAAAGCAACAAAATGCAGCAAGTAAAATACAATCAAACACAAATCATAACACACCCATCACATTAAGTACCAACTTCTATATAGGAGTTTAATAACAACAAAGGATCATACATCCTTCACATACCTTAGGTGCTAGTCACTGTCACTTGTATCATTAGAATTAAAAATTCAAGATCTTAAAATGTTAGAATTCTAGATTACATGAGTTAACAAGCATAAGTTCATATTGCTGTAATAAGAACACTATACAGTAGTCAGCCTCTTCTGGTACAAATTTGTAATTGTTTATATTATCTTGGTTGTGTATACAAACATCTGCCACAATGTATGATTCAACAGGATCTTGTCTGACTGAAGTGTCCAATGTATTTCATGTCACGGGATACAGTGTACTGCAGTACCATATCTTACGTCAGGGGATAATGTGTACCGTACCTGTCAAGGGATATAGACACGGTACACTATACTCCTGACACAAAATACGTTGCATGCTTCAGCTGGACGAGATCCCAGTGAATCATATATTGTGGCAGATGTTTGTATATACAACACAGATAATATAAACAATTACAAATTTTTACCAAAAGAAGCTAACTACTGTATTGTGTTGTTATTACAGCAATATGGACTAATGCTTGTTAATTCACGTAATCTAGAATTTTAACATTTTAAGATTTTAAATGTTTAATTCTAATGGTAGAAGTGAGGTCAACTAGCACCTAAGTATATGTTGGACTTATGATACTTTGTTGTTATCAAAACTCCCTCACGATGGCATCTTGGTGCTGAAACATGTAGGAGTTGGCACTTAACATGAAGTGTGTTTTATGATTTGTGTTTTATTGTACTGTACTTAGTGCATTTTCTTGGTTAATATATTGAATGTAGGAAAGCGCACTGCACAAATAACATAAAAGACAGTATAATGACTTTTACTTCCTTGTATTTTTATGACCGTCAAATTTAATCATAATCATGGGAACTTTGTAATTCCCATGATGTGCATTACCTGCTCTTTATGCAACAGTGAATGGCACCAGTAGCCTATATGTATGCCATACTTCATGTACAGAAAAACATACTGCACAGTTATCAGTCATTAAAATTAACAAGTGGTGTAACAGTCAGCAAGCAAAAGCTTCATATTTTTAAGGCCCCCATAATATCCTATACTAAGATTTCCTGGTTTTTCCCCTATCTCATCACCCAACATTGCAATACTTCTGCAAATGATAACATAAAAAGGGCTTCTACATTAAGGTTCTGATAACCAGAGTAGTAATCAGGTACTGCCTTCATTACAAAATTTGGAGTGTGGTATTACTAGATATTTTCTGAGTATAACATGTTGACCTCTTGACTTGTTACATGTCCTGCTTTGCTGGCATTTTGTTGCATCAATGTGTCAATGTGTCTGTCCATGTCTACCAGCACCACTTATCAGTAGATTTCAAGCATTAGATATGACACATAGTTAAAGTAACATAATTTACCACATAAATTAGAAAAATGTGATATAAAATACAAGCTACAGTTCTTTCCCAAAATCCCTCATAAAATGGTCAGTACAAAACTTCCACCCATGACAAAGTTACATTCGTAACCAGCACATTTATGAATAAATGTTCAATATTACAACACATCACTGTATGTTGGGGTGACAACAATTTCCTACAGTGATATACAATTCAAATATCTACGGCAAAGAACCAAGAGGAAATATGGGGGAAAGAACTCAGACCAGCTTAACATTAGGACAGAATGCAACAAAATCAGCTACCATTTGAAAACCTTGTGCTACCAATAAGGATGGTAACTATAACACAGTATGGCTTGCCTCTTGAAAGTTGGCCAAAACAGCAAAATAAAAAACACAAAATTGCACTATCTCCACATTCAGCATGGGTATATAATTTCTTAGGGCTGTGTTGCTACACATTACTTGAGTCAGGGACATGCCATTATTGTAGAGATCTAGACATGACACCAACACCTTGGACCGTTAAGAGAATCAAGAGAAACCTACACACGACCGTAATGTTCAAAATGTGTTCACAAACATTGAAAGACGTCATCCATTAACAGAGTAATCATACACTCCCACTTCTAAACCTGAGAACTCGCACCATTTATATTCACTGCACCGGTAATACTGAAGAAATGTAACTCATAGCTGCATTTAACTGCTGAACTGAGTTGAACTCGTAAACTGTCTTGCTTTTGCAACCAAAAATCATAAATACGTTAACGCAATAATGATTCTCAAAAGCAAAGAGGCACGGTGATTACAATTAGCGTTATAGCATATTATGGGAAATGAATGATTTTTCAACTCCTTAAGACTTTAGTTTCAAATTTCAAACAAAAGCTCTTATTGCTTAAAACAGAAAACTGCCACGGGCTGGAAAAATCTATTTCCCTAAAATGTGCGACAAAGTAGGGCAGGCAATAAATTCGTACCTGTTTATCTTCGGCTTTATTTCCAGTGGCAGTCACTTCAAGGACCTCCGTTGTTCCTGGGGTAACTTTAGCTGACTCCGATAAACTGCTGTCGCTGCTTTTGCTACACGATTTATCAGGTGCCTTGGGTTCGTTTCCTTGTTCAGGCCATGGTGCCATCTTGAATGTCAGGGGTTCCTGAGTCTGCTGATTGGCTACAGGTAAAACACGCTGCCTCACGCATGCGTGCAGTTATTAAACGAACCTCATGCGCCACAATAAATATTCGTACCACAATTTCACTAATTTAAAACGTCATTGTACTTGTAATCATTGTGCCATTAGTGAACACTAAGCAACCGATATCACAAAAAAATTTTAAGGTCTAATCGACGTTAATAATCGATTAGTACGTACTTTCGATAGTTGTGGAATGCGAAACATCGATCAGTGATATGTGAACACTGCTCTCCATTTTCCACCGCACAAAAAATAAGGAAAAGTCAGTTCGTAAATAAACATAAACCAGTAGTTATGTGCATTTTTATTCAAAATATACGGTTTTTAATAGTTGATAAATAAAAGAGCATTACGATTTCCCGTACTCGATAATTTTTATCGATATCGACAGTGCGCAGACTGCTTTTTGGGTAGTTGGGCCAGTAGGGTTGTATCTTCGGGATATTCCTGTAAGTTTGAAAAGGTTGGTATGTGAAATGGTTCATAAAAAGTGACTGTAATATTTTAGTTCGACGTGCTGAATTACAAACTGTATTCATCAGCAGTAATGATTTATGCGAATAGAGAAGTAATATGTGTCGATAACTGAGTGTAAGTAACGCCATCTCTTAACATTCCCATTATATAGTGGTCCCCCCACTCCCTTTCTCTTCGTTCCCACGCGCAAACACATGTTCACATTTAGTGTATACAGTACCTGCGAACGAACTGAAGTACATCGCCATTTAATCATTATCCCTGTGTTATAGTATAGTTTTCCCATGGAAATAAAAGAAATGGTTTTGCTTACTATCTTGTAAATAAATCACCAACGAGATGCAGCTTGTTTCACTTTGTTTATTTTCGCTCTACATGTTTCGGACACGGTGCGTGTCCATCATCAGGAGT
>JGI20166J26741_10228893_pt1 | contig 16755 bp, 6 predicted proteins | sample TergutCu122P5_FD_26741 | JGI IMG/M metagenome (IMG submission 26741)
CCCCCCCCCGGGCGTCTATTGTAACTAAATAACAATAATAGGAATGTGCAGGAAGGGTCAAAGGGTTGCGCTGATCCGGGTAATAATCCTGCAACAGCGGGGACGCTAAACAGGCGTAAACAACCACAGCAAGTGCACTTGACGTTACCAGGAATCAGGTGTTAAAGTGGCACAAGTGTGCAGTGAGGCAGCAGGGTCATAGTGATGCGTTTTGCAGGGAAGAAAAGACCGTTACGCTATTCCGAAAGTTTGGCACGAATAACCCAGTGACACGGGGCAATATTCTCAAGAACGGAGTGCTGAACTGCACCGCTGTGAAAGCACGAATCTTACTCTGATGATTTGATCTGTCTAACCAATTTGAATGCAGGTGTTCGAATTCAACAGCTGTTCGAAAAGTTTTAATTCCGTCGTACAATTATGAATGTGTCCCTTGCACTAGGACCGGCTTCGGTCAGTCTATGAAGTGGATAGGCTGCGGACTGGATGACTAAGAAACTGGGTTTGGTTTAAGAAAGGCGCAGAAGTATTTTTCTTCACAGTAGCTAGACCGGCTGCGGTAACAAATCATCATTAGACAATGGACTTCCAGACAAAGCGGATGGACAATGGAGTTAACAACTCATCTTCATTTAATGCGAAGGTCCAATGTGTGAAGTTAAACCACCACTTTGCTTAATCCCTTAAGTAAGAGAGCAACTTTACGTTGCCATGTGTTGCTATCATGTATTATCAGTTGGAAGCATGCAAGAAAATGAAAGACTGAAGTAGACAAGTCAGTTATGGTTAAACACACTTTATACGTTTCTAATACATAACGGAATGTTCTGCCTTGTGATATAATCTGGGTACAGTTATTTAAGTATTTCTCTGACTACAGAAATTGAATTTTATAAACTACTATGAAAGACAGCTACTGGATTCGAAACACGACGTGCTTGAAGCCAATCCAAATTATAAAATTTGATTTCGCTCGGACGTTGTTATCCGCTTCAATAAAAGTCATCATTAGAAATGTCCTTGCCAAAATTATGTTTTTCTTGTTTCTCTTACAGGGTGTTGACATGCAAGTTACTTCTAACTCCATTATCTAAAAGACAATGAACGAAGTTCGAATGTTCAAATATTGGCCGGGAAACTAGCTACTCTGTCTAAAATTCTTCGTAGATTTCTTTAGCTATTCCAAGAAAATGGGGGATAATGCCTCTAATTAAGCCACTTCTACTTACTTCCTGGTCTTTTGTAATGCGTTATTTAGTATCCCCAGTACCACTGGACAATGCTTCTGACGGTGTTGCTAAATAAGCTATAAATAAATAAATATGTTGATTATCACGTTTGTTGACTGGAATTAATCTATTCTTTAACAAACGTTTCTACATAACTCAACTCTCTGAAATGAGCTTTCGTGTTGACGTATGCCATTTTTCTTATAAATGCTTTGTTAGCACTGGAAGAAAGGGTTCAGTGGACTACAGCCAGCGGATGAATGTTGAAGGGACAACATAACTAGAATAAGGGGTTAACACGACCTTTCTTCCTGAGGTCATTGTTCATATAGAATAGAATACAAATCGTGTGAAACTTACAGAAAAATTGCAAATTCCCTGTCACAATGACGTAAGACGCGTAGTGAAAAAAGAAGAGCGGCTTAATTCACAAGCAAATATGGTGATTGATAAATGGTGTGGTGCACGAAAATTAGTAAGTGCCCTTCCCGGATTTCAAGCCACATTTTATATTTAGTAACCTTGAACATTTTAAAATTTTATACCCTATTAGGTTAATACTTGATAGAATATAATAAGAAATTCTTAGGACGTGTAAATGTATAGTTGGCAGGACATCAATGTAGCGGTAAGTACTGCTTAACAGAAGTTGGGCGTGTTTGCAAATTAAAGTCGTCCATAGACGTGAACAATTCTCATGTCGATATAGCGGACTTTTTCTTGACAGACTTCACGTTTGAAGAGATACCTGCCTATCGCAGAGGGATGCTAAGGGCTTTCCTTTAGGTATAGCTACAGTATTTGTGGAAGTAAAGAAAAGGCTGAAAGTCGCGTAATTCTTTTATCGTGTCCATACAATTATGTCTGTACGTCCGTACTGCTATATCTATTTAAGGACGCGCTGCTGTTTCTGCAAGTCCGTACGTCTGTATCTGAAAGTCTACACTGCTACATCTGTGAGTTTCGGGCTCACAGATGTAGCAGTGTAGACTGTAAGTCTCTTTGACGTGGATCCACCGAGAACTAACTCAGCTTTCTTTCTGTAGGGAATGGACGAATTTTTTAGGCCCACGTCGACCGAAGCTGCTGTGGAGTGCACACATCGGAGGATGGACTAGGCCTGCCTTTTACAATGGGTAAATCGCCCTCACAGTGAGTCTGACAATTCATCCAATCTGTACCCAAAATTAGCAATGCATGGAGCCTAACAACTAATCCCTCTACTTCGTCATGTGAAGATGTTTATTTTTATATTCCAAGAAGTTAATTATGAATCGAAGGTTGGTCTCCTTCCCAAGCGAGCTGAGTTACACTCCTTATTGTTTACAGTTATTAAAATAACTTAGATACTGATTTTGCCGTTCCATTAGCTAAGAAGTATCTCAGCCAAGAGAGTGAAGGGTGGACGACCGTGAATCGTGGTTCGATTCCCAGGACAGAAATGTTTCCCTTTACCACCTCCTCTGAAAAGAATGGCGGGATTTCTTTCCGTGAATGTAAAACAGCCGGAGCGTGAAGATGACTATTTAGATTTTTTAATATAGTAAAGAATAAGGTTGTCCTGACATACGTCTCCATGGAGAAAGTGAAGGTCAATCTACTCCCATTCTTAACAAATATCACGTCATGTAAACACGTGGGGAGTAGAGTAGTAGCTCCACGCATTCTTAATTTCGGTACTGTATGGGGATGAATGGTCAGATTCACAGGCCAAAAGGGCTCTTGTTAAATATGTGAGACCCCAATCCGGTCTGGATGCCTTGGTAGGTTGTCCGAATGCAGATCACGAAAGCAGAGGAAAGAGTGAAGATATTGCTGCTCTCATTCTTCCTGTCGGCACTAGATGGGGGTCAGTGGTCAGGTTCAGGTCGCGGCCGCTTTAACTCCAACGAAAAGTTTCCGGTGCGAATTGCGTCGGAGGCTGGGTGGACCACACATTTGGTGTGGACGATGTGGAGAAGACAGTAATCCCCTACCCTTTTCGGGAGAAGAGACCCTATCCTAATTCAACCAGTCCGAGGTCTAGTAAATGATACATAACTGGTGAAGCATAGTGACAGTTTTGCTTTACTTTTTAGCTATATTACATTCGGATCTGAAATGCACATACTTTTAATGTTGTTTCTCAATAGGGTTACATTTACTCTAGCCACCCTTATCTCTCTTCCGATTGCATTTAACAGTTCGTTTTATTGAAAGAGGCTTGTAAATAGTTCTGTTGTGGCTATTACAAACACAGAAATAAACAAGTAGTACACATAGACAAACTGAATGCCTATATATATTATTTAACAGTGGAGAGATCAGAAGAAACCTCTTACAAACTGTGGGGCAAATTTCAGTCCTATCCTTCTCCAAGCACCAAAATCCTTCTTGAGAAGTTAGAGAGTTCCTCGGGCAGTCGAGAAATTCCCTCCAATTTACGGAACCCGCAGTCTTATTACCATGAAGCCTGAAGTCTTGTCGCTGGACGTGTAGTTCCGACGTTTTTGAAGGATCGCTGTACTTGCGGCTTCAGCATCCATTAGCCACTTGAATCTTCATGAGCACCGCTGTGTGCACCTCACACCTCGCGTTCCTTACCGTTTTCACAAGAGCCCGTCCCTTATCCGTATCCTGAACCACACTGATCCAGTACATATCGTCCAATTCGATTTACTTAAGATCCACTTTAATGTTATCCTCCCTTCTATGCTTACATCTTCATATCCTCTCTTTTCTTCGTTTTCAGCCAACAAAACACGTCATGCATTTTTCTTTTCCCCGTACATGGCACATGCATCTCCCATCTTATCTTCCTTTATATGATCAGCCAAGTAATATTTGGCCAGGAATTCCTCATTAAACAATTCTCACCATGCTTCTTTTACGTTTTCCCTCTCAGATCTAAATCAGCAGCCTATTCTCGAACACACCTCGCCTATTCTTTTCCATAATACGATAGACCAAGTTTCACTGCCATAAAAACCGGTGCTTATTACTTTCAATATGACTTTTAAGGTAATGCGTTATTAGACTCTAGTCCAACCTGAAAGCTGGGGGACCACCCCTTGTCATTCTTCAGCGATTTCTTTCTCAGTACATTAGCAGGTACCCTCCATATCTGGATGCTGTCAGAGAACACGCCGTACCATGAAGCTAATTCCAATTCATATCATTTACCTAAACAAATCTGTAGCATCTGACTTAAGTCAGTCTTGTTCTGCAGAGCAGCAACGTAAACAGATTTGAGGCATCCCCCAAGATCGTCCAGAGAAGGGAAGCCGGGTTCAACGAACGAGTTCTTTTAAAATAATAATTTAAGGAGAATGACTGGAGCGATTTTGAAACCTCGTGTAGTAGACACAAACATGTTTGCCATTTTCTTTCCCTACAGACACAAAAATCTTCTACCTGTCTTGTCCTTTGTGAGGTCAATGAACGAGTTACCTGGATACCCTACACATGTACGAAAATATCGTGGGAAATCCCTATAGATTTGGTCCATGTTTCTGTAGGCCCTACCTGTCACTTCTCGCAGGTCGGTGAACCCATTATCACGAAAAAGAGTCCGACAGTTTGGAGATCTACACACAGTAGTGGCCGGACTCTCCAAGCACTAGATGGTAACATTTGTCTTAAGAATTTTACTATTTCTCAAATTTAAAATTTTTTGTAGAGGGTTGTTCAGGTGTTTGACGTTCTGCCCCGTAAACTGTGACACCAGTAGCTGTGGTTAAGTGTGGTATCATGTTGCTTGTATAATCAAGTCCACTGGAGTATTTTTTCAGCATAATTGAAATTACTGAAAGAGCCAGAGGAAGAAGTGGATCTTCAACAATACAGTTTAACGTATGCTTATTCATGTAAGATTTTAATCGTGTCACTCAGACTATAATATTACATGGCGTAAAATTTCTTACCCAAAAACCTGCATTTTTTTGCCTAATTCAGGGGAGTCTGTCGCCGAAAGAGTATCTTCTGTTTTCAATACTGAACTAAAATTCTGGTGGTCACCGATTTTTAAAGGTGATAGTAAAAATTAGTTACAACACGATGGCTGATAACACAGGAAAAAGATTCTATTAGCAGTGCAGAGGAGGGCTCGGCCCACGATACTATAAATGTCTCAGAGTAGCAGTACAATTAATTGTAGCCGGAAATGCTTCCGTAAGAACTGATAGCAAATACTCCAAAACGTGTGCATTTTACGCATATTTGAGTCGACTCTTATATTACGTGGGGAGAAGGTTGTGACTGGACTTAAGACCCAAGGGGTGAGTTTTGAAGAAAAGTTGTACTCAGAATGGAGTGAATTCAACCCCTTCTTCTGAGGTCATTGAACAATAAAACACGGTAGCAGGGAAACCGTTTGAAAACACCTGTTTTGAAAGTTGCAGGTTTAAACTTTAGAAAAGAGAATATATTTTTACGTCGCAGTTACACCATTTTCTTTGGGGAAAAAATTCTACACTGTTCATCTAGTTAAGAAATTATTTCTAATTCAGGATGTCGTGGAATCGAGTCGCATCTCTCAAGTCGTCTATCTTAACAGGTTAATTTACGCCAAGGTGACTTTCTTCCAGCCCAAAATTCACACATAACACAAATATTTATTTACCTTAATGAAGTATCTCTTAAATAAATGGTACATTGTTGCTTTATATGTACTAATTAGCTTCCGTCATTTGCCAAGATTATACTGCGTCTGTGATAATTATGGAATTAGTGAATATGTAACACTTGATGAATGATAATGACAGTGAAAAGGCGAAGTCTACGAATAACAACTCTTCCGAATGTCACTCTGCAATTTACACATCCCACATTGACTAAACTCGGAGTGAACCCGGACCTCCACGGTGGGAGCGAAGTGACTAACCGCCCGAATCATGACACAGCACTTGGAAAGATTTAGTCTCTATGGTCCAGTGATTGAGACTAGCTCTTTGTACAGAATCCGCCACATTACCTTCCTCCTGAAGACGGAGAGAGGTACAGTGCCCTACACTCTGTGGATTCTTCTACCTGGACGATGAACAATTTCCTAATTATCCTGTTGTTTATTACTATATATATATATATATATATATACCATATTTAGCATACTGTAAAGTTGAATGAAATAAATTTGTTTCACAACAGTTGAGTTTATAATACTGAATTATGAATTGGCTCGTATCGCTGGAGTGTATTGCCGTCATTTTCTGGTCCTGTTTTTAAGTACTATCAGTGACGCTGACTCATGCATCACATTCACATAGCCAATTATAAAGCTTATCCTAAAAGGCTTACCTTAAGCAGATTGTTCCAGTAGACCGTATTATTTATTATTGTGAATGGTAGACTGGGTTTATAGACCTAGGCCTAGATGGAAGGGCCGTATTAACTTGATCTCAAGAAACTTGAGTGGAAATATGTGGATTGGATGCATGTGGCTTAAGTCATAAATTAGTGGCAGGCTGTTGTAAACGCGGCAGTCACATGTCGGATTCTGTAAAATGTGGGAAATTTCTTTACTAGCTGAAGAACTTTGACATAATTAACATAAATTGTTTATCAAGACTTGAGTTTCTCACAAAGGTGCCGCTGATGATTCAAGACTGAGTATTGGCGTCTAGCGAGTAGCTATGTTACCAGGGACAGTGTTGCCTTCATTTCCAGGGTCAAAACTTTCGAGAGAAAGACTGCTTGACCCCGAAGATGAAGGCACTACAGTCCTCTGAAATGTCACGAAGCACTCTAAAAACGATACAGCGCCATATCGCCGGGGTCACTATTCTTCAAAATTATTTTATTAGACTTATCTTATTTACTAGTGACACGAATAATTTTTCTGTATTTACTCTAAAAATATTTGCCCTTACTCTCTTGCTTTGGGTGTATAACCCCTATTTCTTTTATGGGGTGGAAGTATTTTAAAAGAGAAGCAGAAAAGGTACAGTTGGCAGAGATATCAATGGTTTTGGTTCCCCAAGGGTCGGCTGAGAAAGACGGCTATATAGGTAGGCGGGATGGCGGCCGGAAGTGGACCGGATTCTTCCCTCCGTCCTTAGGACATTGACACCCACCAAACCTCAAGCGTATGTAAGAATTCATTCGCACAGTTTTCCGAGACCCTAACAATTCTTTCTTATTCGTTCGACGCCTGCCTTCCGTAAGGAATTCTTATTTGTTTTTTATTATTTCGCTTCCGGTGGCACTCATCCTACACCCTTCCGTTATTTTCAGGTTAGTTGCCGATATACTCTCATTAGACTATATTTATCCCTCGCTTTTGGCGGGGATTGGGTCCCAAGAAGCACCATGAAAAACAAAAATTTGCGAACAACCTATGTCCTCCCACAAAACAATATTTTAGTATTTTAAATTTCTTTTTTCTTCTTTGCAGAAACGCTGTGATATGAGCTGCTCCTGTGTGTTCCTTCAGCTTCATGAACATCATGCGGTATGGCTCAGAGACCTGTTCAAGTTGTCGAATAATTCTGATGCGCCTGTACATTGAAGGATCCAAGCAATGTATTTTTATTCTTGGGACTATCCCGCAAATTTGCGAAACCACGAAAAGCGAGGGACGAATATATTTGACATTTAAATTTTATATATATATATATATATATATATATATATTTGTCTTGTGGTTTTTTTCAGGCTTTATCTTTGTTTTCTTCCCTCTTACTTTTCTTCTTTTGTTTCTTTCTTCCTAGACCTAATTAAATAATTAATTGCTTTTCCGAGGAGGATTATCCCGCAACGAACACCAGTATTCATCTGTTCAAGAAACCCAAAGAACAGAAGCCAATATGGGCCCGAGAACCAGCCGTTCAGGCCATAGTGTACGTAATACTCTGCTCCTTATCGGACAGTAAACTTATCGTCAGAATTATAAGTATGATTGACGGAAATGTCAAAACTGTCTAGTGGTCTAATTATACTGCGTGAAGAATATACTTCATAAAGCTCCACGTCCTGCATATTTCCGCCAAATCCTCTGCGTGCTATTGAGATAGATATACTCCCCGGCATCCTCACTCCGGCTACCTAATTTCAGATATACGGGAACAAATCTGACACATCAAAAATGCATTCTTGAAGAAGTTAAAAGCAGATTGAAGTCAGAAAAAACTTGCTATCATTCGGTGCAGAATCTTTTGTCTGCCATTTTACAATCCACAAATATAAAGATCGTGATACACAGAACTGTAATTTTGCCTATTGTGTTGTATGGGTGTGACGCTTGGTCTCTCACATTGAGGGAGGAACATAAGCTGAGGGTGTTCGAGAATAGGGTGCTGAGAAAGATACTTTGGCCTAGGGGGGACGAGGTAAAAGAGGAGTTTTAAGATTACATAAAGAGGAGCTTTCTGATCTGTACTCCTCACCAAATTTTTTGGGGTGATCAAATCAAAACAAAAATGAGGGCGGGGGGGGCTTTTGGCAAGTATGGGGGCATGAGAGGTGCATACAGGGTTTTGGTCAGGAGAGCTGTAGGAAAAAGAACACTTGTTATACCTAGGCGTAGATGGCAGGGTAATATTAAAATGGATCACCGAGAAGTAGGATAGGGAGACATTGAAAGGACTGCCCTGGCTCGGGATAGGGACAGTTGGTGGGCACTTATGAATGCGGTAATGAACTTTTGGGTTCCATAACGTGCAGGGAAGTTCTTGACTGGTTGAGGACCTGTTAGCTTCTCAGGAAGGACTCTGCGCTTTGGAGTTATTTAGTTAGTTAATTAAATTTGCATGAAGTTCTCCACAGTCTACAAATCGTCCTGTTGTGCTGAACATCACACGACATCCACCATGCTCATCCAGGATGTGCGGGTGCAATGGCCATCAAGAAGTTTAGTCGCCAAGAATGATTTCTTATTAATGTCGGTCACAAATTTCCAAGCACAATAACATACACAAAACTAACAGTCCATTATCAGAATTCTAAATGTTCTGACCAGATCCCACGACCATCAAGAGGCTGTGTTCCAGACACACGTGGCTACAATTTTATATGTACATTTAAAAATTTAGACATAACTTCGTCCATTGACTTGTAACCATATGATTATTCACACTTATTAACTTAACATGGAGATAAACGCGGATTATATCAAGAATAGTCTTGTATTCAAACAAAGCATAATATTTAAAATTATTGTGCAACTCTAATAAAAGCTGTCATTTAGTTTCATAATTCTCATAGTGTGGTTTTCAGTCATCGCTATTTACCACTCGTTTTAAAATAATATTTGTATAACCTGTGTTTTTACTAGCAAGTAATTCTGAATATACAAATGCTGGTACCAGTAAGTCGTTGGTTACTATTACAAATATAATTTCAAAAGTATGAAACCGACGGATCCGGCCGAAACAGGTTGGGATTTTGATGAATTTTTTTTTATTTGTGTAAATATTTTAGTTTGATGTTTGTGATTAGCATTTGGTATAAAGCTATGGAACAAGATGTGAAAATATCTTTTGGTTCCAATTTCAGGACCCCACATGATTTGTCACCAATATTGTTCCCATCTTAAAATGTCGTAACATCTCAGTGTCGACTGACAGGAATTTATGAACAATAAACTACACGATAATTTCCAAAAGCATTTCATTTTTGTCGCTTTTCTTTAAGCTAAGTCCGATCGATAGATTTTTTAATCTGGGTTAGTAGCAGGTTGTAGTGACTAGGGGGCGGGCTGGAAGTCCGTGAACAGGAACAGAGTTCGGTTCCATAAAAGGAAAACAACACATTCTTCTATATATTCAGAGGGTCGCTGCATACTATTCAGCTGGTACCAGGAGCTCTCTCCGATGGAACAGAGGCCGAATCGTAAAGCTGACTCCTCAGCTGTCTACTGCAGAGGTTAAGAATTGGCGAATCTGTACACCCACTGCTGCAGGTCTTCAGGCGTGCACAGGAACAAATTTACTTTTACCTTTAGGCGAAGTTGTTCATAATATAGGTATACAAGCAGAGGGTAATGGGGCTTCTTTCGGTAGCTAATATCTCGTGCTTTACGGAAACTGAACAGCTGACAGATTGCCAATGCTTTGTACGAAAACAAGACAAAAGAATGCCGTGAACTATTATTATTGCCTCCTAACATACCGACTCAGACACACACACACACACACACACACACACACACACTTGTCAGAAAGTAGGGATAAAACAGCATACGGCGAGGGACAACATCTATTGCAATAGGAACAGTGTGTAGCTCATGATGTGTACTGACTGAAACAAATTACAGAGGAAGAATGCCGAGAACTCCGAAAGCCTCAGAACTAAAAGAAAGTTAACGGAAGTGGTGCGACCCATAACATCCGGCCCCTGGCTCAATAGCACCAAGTCACACATCCCTGCGTGCAAACTCGCAGAGCCATAAACATAATTAGTACACGAAAGAGACGGTGCTTGGATCAAGCATTTGTGTCGCTTCTTCTGATACCCGTAAAGTTAGTGCAATTGAAGTTAAGTATCTGTAAAGAAAATGGAAAAATCACTTAATTATTTCTGTAAATTCGTTCATTCGTTTAATTCTCTAAGAATGTTGTGACGTCACGCAATAATGGCTGTAAGACCAGCTTCACTAAGACACATACGTGGCACAGTAGCTGTGTCATTGACGCATTTAACACCATGTAAGATAAAGTCGAATTTGCCCTAAGCTGAATTAAGCACAACGCAATGAACTGAGGGTATAGCTCCGCGCACTATTAATACAAAATTTGGATCTTCTTCAAGGCCCGGCGGCCTTACGCCAGGAGAAATTTTACCCTATATCCATTGAACAGGAGGCTGGGTGGGCCCTAAAGCCGGTTTGGACATTTCGGAGGCGAGAAAAGGCTGATAATTTATAAAAAGCCCATGCTTGTATAAACTCAAAGGTTTCGGATGAAAACATTACCTCCACCTTCAGCATTATCATCTGAAGAAAGAGGCAGCACCTTATTCCGAAACCTTGGTAGCTATCTACCAAGTTATATACCGTCATATTCCGACTTCAGAGTCACTGCCGTGAGAAACTCCAATCTCAGTTCTCGCATTAAGTTTCAAGGCTGTAATATCTGTGCTTTTGAAAAAGCGTTATTAAGTGAGTTATGGATTACCTTCCGTGCAGTATGTGATCAAACATAAGCAGAAAGTTTTTTTATAATACAGGATGTAGCCTACGTGTAGGCTCTAAAGTGAACGGAAACACTGGCTATTTCCATTCTTCTGTGATACGGGCATTGGTCACTAACTAATCGGTTACCAACAAATCGATACATTTCGATCCACGAAGACGTGACCGCTACGTTGTCTCGAAATGTCGGAAACCGTTTACCGAGTGACGGGGTTTCATATTCCCGAAGAACAGAAACCCCAAATGCAATGCAACAAAAATACAAGCGCTCTCAAGACAAAAATTCTCTTTCCTGACAACCAGGTTATTTAAAGGAGCAAAATGAATGCATAGTGAATTATTTTTGTGAAATATTCATAGATACTCATAGAATATGTACAGTATCACTTTGACTCTTCTTTTACGCAAAATCATCGACAAACTTGTCATAATTTAATTTTTGCAATGCAGATCTGTCTACTGCTAGAAGTGTTGAAACTGTTAAATCCTCTTGAGACAGCCAATAGACGAAAATACACGTAAGTTATCTTGAGAGTGTTAAGGGCGAATATTTGTTTCTGAGAAGACTATACAGGAACACGTGTAAGCCACGTTACGTTAGCAGAATCTAAAATGTGTTACCCTTGTCGGTATTGACAAAACAGGCAGCACGAATTTACCTCTCGTGATGTCCATAACCTAGATCAACACTATCCTCATTATATCTCTGGCGAAGATCTGGCTTTTAAAGCCGCACGCAAGTCTGGGTGCGGATAATAGGGAGCAGTCCTAGATTGGGGGAGGGAGGTGAAAGGGTCGGTTTGGTAATACATCTCGGAAAACAACGGAATAATAAACAACACCTGCCTCTGGGGGTAATTAGTGATTCTTTCCTTATTACGTCAGCAGATGGTTTCACCTCCCAGTCCCACCTGCTCACAACTCTGTCTCCACTAAAGAGTTTCGTATTTGTCACATGTACCGTTATATTTAGGAAATATAACTTTATAGAACGAAGAATATCAGTGTGAATCTACATCATCTGTTGCAAATTCTGAACGAATTATCCTATTTTCTTTAAAACTATGGGAGTATATCGGCATCATCGATTACAACATTGATACCAAATAAATTTTTGACGTTTGAGAAATTTCGCCAATATAGGGCGTAAGTACTCGTATATTTTGTTAAGAGAAAACATTAGACTCAACATCGAAAATTTGTCAGAATTACATAAGCCCATAGATACATTCTACTTATTAGAAATGTTAAGTGAGCAACAATTCATGTGGTTAGAGCACAATACTTTCCATTCATTGAAAACGAGGCAATGAATGAAGTGTATACGTCACTGAATAGAAGATTACCGTTGTTAGCTGTTCTGCAGAAAAATGGTATTTAATGATTAAATTTCTGTTCCTTAAGATCACAGAAATAGCGACACCTACCTACAAGTAACGTAAAGTAGAACATTAAGTAAAATGAAGACCGAAGTTAGAACTTGAGATCCATGTGGCGTTCGGTGTTTTGGGGGTTTATAGACACATCCACTAAGGTTGTATTTAGAATTTCGTTGTTTCTGAACTTTGTCAAACGCCTATTGTTCCAAGAGAGCACAAAAATTCGCAAGATGGGACTGTTTCTGTCCTGATGTGAAATAGATGGCGAGGTCTGAAGCAGCTCATTCAGTCACTGGACATCCACACTGTGTCTGACTCCCTACCTGAGTAAAGCAACAAATCCAGGTTCCGAAACGTTGTTTTCTGTTTGAAATACTGGCTGGCGGACAAACAATTTTTATGAGAACTCAGAGAAAGTCATAAAAGGCCTCTAAAAAGATGCTTAAATGACAGGAGAGTATTGAAATGAATCAGACAGCAGAAGGATGACGGTGTGAACTGGATTCGTGTGACCTTGAACAGGAGCCATTGGCCGACTTTTCTGTACACAGCTACGAATCTTTGGGTTCGGCAAAATGTTGGAGATTTTTTAATTGAATGCGTATTAACTTCTTATGAAGGAGCCTGCTTCATGAATTCCGGTAGTTAATACACAGATACACTGACAGCGTTACTTAAGGCAGTTATAATGAAACGTAAACTGCATTTTACACCTGGGGGGTTAACCTTCTCTCTGACGTTTGGCTCGTGTCTGAAGAAGCAGGAATGAGAGGAAGTTATAGAAGCAGGAACAAAGAGTCATTTTGCTAATGAAACAATGGCGCCAAGTAAACCTTGTGGTGACAAGGGTCTCTTGTTCAGTGGAAAAATAAAATCCTTTAGAAATTTTCACCCCTCAGTGCTCAAAGCAAAATATGTCTCTAGTGGTTTTCAGGGTGGGTTTCCTGAGGAATTTCTGAACGAGGAACGTCTGTTGAAAGACAAGTTATTCTTAATGGTTGATGTAATACAGTGACACACACGCAAATACACTGACTCCTACTTCGTAATTCTAGAGCAAGGAAATTAAATTCGTTTCCAATATGAGTATGTTAGGATACTTTTAAGGTTCAGGTAGGTGTTTAGACTGCAGCGATTTGGAAAGTTTCTTCTTCATCAAGAATCTTACAAAATAAATGCTCCAGCGCGTTCTAGTAATCAGCAATCCTGATTCTTATTCTGGATATAGCAGTGATAATCTTTGTCCAGAAACCAATCATACTCTGTTATTTATCTTTTTTCTCTAAACTTCAAAGAAGTCAGAGCTTTTTCCAGTAGTAGCCATACAAATTATTCTTATACAACACATATTTAGTAAAGGTTTTTTAAACAAACAAGAAATGTGTAAATACCATAAGTATTCCCTACTGATGTCTCATGAGAAAACTCGGTAGTTTTTCATATCTTCGAAAAACTTCTTGTTCCTTTGAGACTGAATATTCCGAGTGCTAACATGAAAGATGCTTTGAAGCCTGTCCCGAAATATTCACATTTATATTGTCACAACGTGTTTTGCAAAGGCCCTCTTGGTAGCTAATATCTTGCACAAATCTAGGACTTATCTGAGAAGTGGACCTTTTCTGTAACTGCGTATACATCCGTATTTTCTTTCCGTAAGTCCTGCTACATTCCCAATTTAATTCAACCTACTTTGTTAATTATCTTTAAGACACCAAACAAAAAAATGTGATGCTTCTCTTTAAGTAACTTGACACTTTTATGAACATTTAAAAACGTCGTATATCAGAGCCCATTTTGAGATTCTGCTTGTCGCTCAGCTAGCCAAGAAATGACCACGTGTTACGTAAAATAAAAGTTAATTGCCATATTGACAAGACCACACCACTGGGCCCTGTCCTGAGCACTTCTTGGTAACAGCATTCACAACAATTCTCATCTATCAGTTTCTAATGAGGAGTGTGAAATGTTTAAAAATTTTGGTCACTGAGTCCTTGCGTACCTGCAATTCCCTTTTATCCATGACCTGTTAAAATTCTATGTCTTCATGACAGAAAAAGTGATGTCAAGTTGTACTTTAGTTATGAGTCTGTCAATTGACGAGTTAACAAGCGGAACACGTAGGGCTTACTTGCCTGTTACATATATTTTAAATGAACAAATGTATTTTTATTATCTTCACGTCATCGGGTTTCGTTCGAATTGTATCTTTAGTTTTCTTCCCTGAACAGCCTCATGAGGCTGTATTTTACCTTAGACCAAAGTCAGAATATACGTCTCTTGTGTGGAATTCAGTTACTGCCGTCAATACCTGTAAGCTTGAACGTATGCAGCGGAATTTCTTGTCTTTATATCATCATAGTATTGTCAGTCATGCACAGACTTCAAAGTTCTTACCTCATGTGTTAAGAAGGGACATTTAGACATGCTTTTCCTTATTAATATTTACGATAGACCGAATATATATATACACATATGTGTGTGTGTGTGTGCGCGTGTGTGTGTGTTCTAAGGTCCATTGCCGGACGCAATTTCAGGACTGTAAATTAAGTGGCGCCAGTGCCATTTCCACTGCATAAAATCGCGTGGCTCTCAAGTCGTTATTCTTGATTCTAGGAAATTAAAAGTTATTTCGTTGGGGCGGTTTTCAGTGGCAATGTTTATACCAATTTTCAACAGACTCGGTCAAGTTATACAGAAGTAAAAATGTGACACACATGCATGAACATTGATAATTACACACACACACAAAATAGTGATAACATAAATCAAGCCTTTCTCATTAGAGATACTCTCGTCGAACAATGAAAGTAACTTTTTTTTTCCTTTCTGGAAAAATTGAGTAATGGCTGCGGTTCAACTGGGACCATGAATTTGTAAATTTTAATTATGTACTCGCAGGTACTTGCTAGGATTAATGAACAAGTTCTTTAAATCATTGACTAGTAGCTTAGTAGTAACTTGGTGTAAACATCCGTGGTTTTAAGATGAGGTTTTGGATGATTAGGGCATGCTTCATTGTTGGTTAAAATAACATTTATTATCAGTAACATTTTCTACAGAACCAAGACAGAACACGGCATACGCCGTTATTTGACGACAGGGCGACCCACAGATGTACTGATACTGCAATGAACCCTAGATCCCCTATCCAAAAAGACGTGTCTATGGTGACACTTTTTTTTTAACCTTGAAGACAGCTCTAGAGGGTACACTCTGTTGAGCCACACTGCATCAGATGTGTCGGATAAAAGAAAAGAATGAAACGGCTTTATGTTGAAGGAAAGGATTGGTAAAGCATTAAAGCCTTATAAATATTGTCGAGTGTATTTCTTAGCTTAAAAATCCTTTTATTTGGTGTTTTTATGGTTCTGGGATATATTTCTTCATCAGAGAACATTTTTGTGATCTTTTTTCTCTTGCAACAGAAGATCTACTATCAAGTCATCCATGAGTTTAGTCCTTTGAGTGAAGTGTTGTGTCGCCATATGTTCCGTTTGAAAACGTCTTACAATTTTCTACAACCGTTGCCATGGTTACGTGTTGGGTTGTGTTTCCTTGCTATCAGAATTTTTTCGTGGAGGCGAAAAATTTGTGCTTTTCTTAAACCTTTATTCCTCTAAAAACTGAATAATCGCATCAAATCTGAAGAGTAATCATTATTAAGTGAGCTAATAAAAATTACCTTGAACACAGCACACATGAGGACATTTGTTCTGCTATTTCTTATACCCGCTTAACATATTTCGATTTTACGATTATTTTCAAGGGCTTCTCGAAGCACCAACAGTTGAGGCTTATATTTATGAGTGTTCAACGAATGATGTTTTGTAAAAATACTTACAGTCTTTCAAAACTTGGTCCACAATTACATTTAGTGCTTATAATATGTATCACAAAGTATTTTATAGAACTAAACTACACGGTGCCGGTCCCAGTGGCCGCGCGTAGGTCTTTGGCCGCTCGCCTGCTGAGATTGTGGGTTCGAATCCCACCCGGGGCATGGATATTTGTCTGTTGTGAGTGTTGTGTGTTGTCAGGTAGA
>JGI20166J26741_10230004_pt1 | contig 16752 bp, 14 predicted proteins | sample TergutCu122P5_FD_26741 | JGI IMG/M metagenome (IMG submission 26741)
AAACTTCCAGAACGCTGGGAGAAATGTGTACAAAGAAGTGGCGATTATGTGGAAAAATAAAGAAAGGTATGTAGATTAAGGTGGTGTATTTGATTTGTCAATAATAGCGCACGTTACTTTATAAAAAATTGTTGCTCATGACTTTCGGTATGACCTACGTAATACTTGAATTTTCTCAACAGATTTTTTAAAAATCTTCAAATATCAAATTTTATGAAAATCCGTCCAGTGGAAGGCCAGTCTTTCCATGAGGACAGAAGGACACGATGGAGCCAACAGACTCTTTTCACAATTTTGTAAACGCACCTAAAAAAAGCCTGCTAACAATAATAGATGTTCATCAATATATGACCCTATTTTATTTTATTTTAACTTGACTCAAATGAACTTTACTGCACAGTGATCTTACACACTTCTGATATAAAACCTTGAGTGTCATCTACTGTTTGAACCTTCCTCTTGCCAGTGTCACTTGAATTTTTGACAAAGTTCAACAACACACTGACAAAGGCATTAACACAGCTCTGTCAGCTACACACAGTGGAAATGAATGAATTTCCTCAACCTTTTCCATTGGCACATCACTTCAGCCACAGTGTGCAAAGCAGTTCTGGATAACCTTTTGCACAGTGGATTCCACATGCCACTACACGTGGCCTGCAAGATGTTCCACATTTCAATTTTGCTGCAGGAATGTGTCTGTTGATTCCATGTCAAAAGAAATGCACAAGGCAAATTCACTATACGTGTTTGACACTCATGACACCCTGGTCAAGTGGTGTATCAGGGCATATATTCAGATTACAACCCAGTCTTATGGGCAAAGGATTAAAACATCATCCCTGTTCTGGCAACCCATTTTCCTCTAAAAAGAGACCAGCCACTCTTCCAGTTACACATGCATTCCTGCAACGTGGTTTTTAAAATTCCTGACTGTCGAGGGCCAAACTTTTCACTGCAGTCTGCATCACAACACAACAGAATTAAAAACTGTGTCCTTATAAGGTGTAGGTAAGGTAGTCAAACACTACTAATATTTATTATCTATGATGTCAATAGAACAACATGTTTTGGCCTATTCAGAGGCCATCATCGGGTTCTACAATGCTAGCTAAGAGTTCAATGTAATCTATGGAATTGGTTTGTTAGATGTTGCGATCTCATCCATCTGGAAGTATGGTAATATATACATAGAAAAATAACTATAGAAAGATAACTAGTAAAATCCGGGGCTCGGAGAACCGGGTAGGGGTGTCTTGCTGCTATGTAAGTTGCTCATGGGGTCAACATCCTGTATTCAGCTGCCTTGCTGTGTTGGTGCGTGCTCCGTTGGTCACGGGTAGGACGAGATATCAGCAAGACACCCCTACCCGGTTCTCCAAGCCCCAGATTTTACTAGTTATTTTTCTATGTATATATTACCATACTACCAGATGGATGAGATCTTAACATCCAACAAACCAATTCCATAGATTACATCGAACTCTTAGCTAGCATTGTAGAACCCGATGATGGCCTCTGAACAGGCCGAGCCATCACAGATAATAAATATTAGTTGTGTTTGACTACCTTACCTACACCTTATGTTACATACACAACGGGGATGCCTCAACTCAAGATTGTGTCCTTATACATTTACTCTACTTGGCACTTTACTCCATGTTAAGGCCAGTGTCCAATATTGATGTACGTTATGAAGCACTGAAGTTTTGTCCACTTTAACAATGTTCTTTTACATGGCTCCAAAAAAATACATTAGTGCTTTACAAGTCTGATAATCTGGGAGGCCACAAATCTTTAGAAATCATACAATACTCTTCCAAGAAATCCACTACTGTGCAAGAAGTCTAGCATGTAGCACCATCTTGCTGAAATCAACAATGGTGTTTTTCCTCTTTCAAACACTGACATAAACTGTTATCATGTCCAGGTATAACTCACTATCAACTGTGGTCTGGAAGTAGATGGAACCTACTAAGCACCTGGGAAACAACACATCTTGCAATAATTTTTTGTGAATGTTGAGTATTTTTCATGTAACACTTGTGGATTTTCACATAACCAGATCCTGCCACTCCAACTTTATGTACCCATCAGAGTGGAACCATACTTCACCAGTAAAATAAACCATATCGAGTTGTTCATTCCATTGTCCTTGACAAAAGATTGCAACCACCTGCAATACTGTAATCACTTTGCTGTATCCAAAGCATTCAGTTCTAAGACATTCCTAGTATGGAACCAACAAAGACGAAGTTTTCAGACAGCTCTCTAGGCACTGGAGTTGGACATCTGTACCTGTGATGCAAGTTTTCTGACACCTGTCCTTGGAGACTGTTTCACAACACATCTTCAAATTTTTCTGCAGTCAGCACAGAGCTGTCCAGTTTTTTCTTGTCAGGCACATTTCATGTCTCACGAAAATCAGTAAAAACTCTTGAAACAGCCACCTTATTTAGATGAGTATCACGATATCTTCTCTGAAACTGTTCTTGCACCTTCGCATGCAACTCCAAATGTAAAATAAATTTCAACAATGTAAACATGCTGCTCTCAGAGAATACAAACTCATAGGCTCAGTAGGTAAGTGATGCAGCACTTCAATGAGTTTGCACAATCATGATTTGACACTCACAAGGTATGAAGTGCGAACAAAAACTTAACTTACATTCACAGATACTTTAATTTCGGGTAACACAAATTTTAAATCACTCTGTACAAACAACTTTGGTACTTCTTTACCGATAGGTCTTGTGTTTTCAAAAATACTTCCATAACACACATATGAAAGCATATTAATAAAGAAACTAAAAACTACAATCAGAAAAACTATCAGGATTCCAGTATTCTGGGATGTGACACTGAGCTGTTAAGCAACTTATTTCCTGATACTGTGAAGAATCCTAGTGCCTCCATCTTCTTGATAAGAAAGTCTTCTTGGATTACTTGACCCTGCAGATAAAGGCAGTACGATCCTCTGAAATGTTGCGAACCACTCAACCAAAAGCGTCACATGACAGAAGACATAAATCCTTAATTTCAAATGATTCATGACCATACACTGATGAGTTTTTACAAGAATTAACCAACAAATGCAGACACTGGTGTGTAGATTTATTACATTATAATTGGCTTAGCCACCTACTGTGGCCATCCTCAGGTCTGGCCACAGGAGGTGGCTGAAACACACACGAGGCTACGCTCATTATAATACATCTACACATCAGTATATACACTTATTGGTTATTCTAATCACGTGAATCCTCATTTCCAATGAATTCTTCATTTGAAAAATGACAGCTGCTAACAGCAAAGTTACAGTTCTACAAAGACAACAGTACCTGATGACGATCATTTTTGCGATGCACGATAAGATTGCCAAAAAAATGCAAGTCACACATGGTGCAGTACTCGCGGATGCTCATGTTCACTTTCTTTCCCTGGCGTTTCATTCGTTCCATCTCAATCTCTCTTTGCTGCTCTGCCACCTGCACAATATCACAACCAAATTTATCCTATCTGAGAAATGATACGTTAAAATTACATCTCAATGATAGGCAATAAATAATATAATCTCAAGCATGTCAAGCAAAAGAAAAGTTACCAATATAAAGCAATAATTTATACCTGTATGGTTAGAATCTCAGATCCAGAAACAAACTCAAACCCACCATGGGTGAATTAGCAAAGCCTAATGCTATCAAGATGCTTCTAGCAAGAACAATGCAACAGAGGACAATGAGATCTTGTCAGTTGGCTGGTGCATGGAACTTGCAAGATTATTTGATGACAAACTTCAAAATTTGTACACTTCACCTGTGTCAACTCTTGGCAGACAGAATCCACATGTTCACCATTGCTAACACCACAGTGGACACAGCCCTAGGCCAGTGCAATTAACTTCCTATCTTTAACCTAAGATATATTTTAATCATCATTCCAGCACATGGTACTTCCATCATGGTTAGATGGTTTATGATAAATGCTGTCAAAATTACAAAACTTCCAATATGCATTTCAGTATACATGTGCCCTCTGTCCCGTGTGCCTCCATGTACCACCATTCATTCTGTTCCCAACTTCCACGTTACTTGACCAAAATTTTTATGCTTCTTCCTCACCTACTCAAGGTAACCTCTGGTACTTGGTCAGATGGCTGAATAGAAAGTAGTAGCAAAACTTGACTAATGATATAAATAAGGTATCAAAGAGTTGTTAATTTTAAATTGAGGCCTTAGTACCATTCTTCTAAATAGACTAACACCATTTAAAAGGGAAATAAAAATATTTCAACATTGCAGGTGGAAGATGAAGGCAACAAAACTGAACTTTATCAAACACCAAGGAACAACCTAACAGTTGCATAACATAATAATATTAGGTACAGGCCCAGGGTTCTCACAGCAGTGAGACCTAGGATTCGAGCCTTCTGCAAAGTGACACTGTGTCACTGGGGGTATGATTCTTGACTTCTTAAAGCAGCACAGCAATTCCACCTTCCACAGTAGTAAGTCCACAGGCTAATTACCCTTCAAGATGGATGTGAAATGTTCCTTCACAACAATGGGAACCACTTATCTAATGAAAGATCACAACACCCTAGAAGACTCAAATCCTAAATATAACATTTCCCAACATGCCACATGATCACCACCATTTCTTAGATAAAGTATTTTTCTGGAATACTTTCCAACAATAATTCTAAATGTATGCTTAGCATCAATGCCTTTCAATTTTGCATCTTAATATGCCATCACAAATGCACAAGCAAAGCGGAGGGGTTAAAATTGAATACATAAGCTTCTATGAAAATTTATTGGGTGAAATCATAAATACTGAGATAGAAAAAACAGAAGTTTCATTGGACACTACTAAGGAGAGTGGTTTAGAAATAGGTGCTGAAAAAACCAAGTATGTGTCTATGTACTGTGAACAGAATGCTGGACACAATCACAACATTAATATAGGAATTCGACTCTCTGAAAGCCTGGTAAAATTCAAATATTTGGGAACTCAAATGAAAACTACATCCATGAAGAAATTAAGAACAGACTAAAACTTGGGAGAAAGCCTGCTACCATTTGCTATAGCATCTGTCATCCTGTTTGCTACCAATAATACTATCAGTCCTCAACTTTATGTTATAAAAATCATGGACCTTATCAGATATCTGTATGCCGAATTTGGACTTTTGTACACAGCTGACAAACAAACATTCTGAGCCATCACACTGTGGCACCATAAAACTGGAACCCGAACTGTATTGTGTCTACTAAGTGCCTGAAAAGGTACATGATATAACTAGAATTTCAGGCAAGAAGTAACTTTAGAAAATGTATTTGTATTGTTTATATTGCTTAATCCAAGATGGTGGGGACAGATGAGTTTTCACGTTGGCTAATTCTGGGAGGCCACCTGTTCTCTGCCGTTGGTTATCCTGGACACTTAACCAGGTAAGGAAATCTGGTGATGATGATGCTGGCAATATGCAATATATGTGTAGAATAATACAGCCAATGAACTGTGAAGCAGACAAAAATTTATTTAACAACATTAATGGCTCATAACCTTCAAGTTTCATTAGCCATCCCTTGTACAGCCATCAGAAGTGTGGAGGACATATGCACATGTGATGGCAGCAAGGTTAACTATTACTGTTGGTTAATTCAAGCATGAATGTACTGTAATTGTTGGTACAACTGTTGTCTGTTGCCCATTAACAGTGAATTTTAGGTAATAAGAATGGAACCCCTCTTATAACACATTTCAGTCTATTGCTTGACTATCACATATTGTACTCTAATATGTGTTTTCAGGAAAAGAATAATGTACAAATGTCGGAGGCCGTCTGTATACAAATTAAAATACTAAGAACTACAGCTCTGTATGTTCTGAAACTTGGTCTCTCACATTCAGGGAAGAATGTAGGCTGAAGGTGTTCAAGAACAGACTGCTGAAAAAAAATTGTGAACTTAAGGAGGAAGATGCAAAGGGGGACTGGAGGAAAGTGTACAATGAGAAGCTCAAAAATTTGAACTCCTTACCAAATATTACACAGATAGCCAAACGCAGACAAATGAGATGCGCAGGGCATACAACATGTATGGGCAAGGAGAAGTAATAGAAAAGTTTGGTAGAAACCTGCAAGAGATCATCTGGAAGACCTAGGTGTAGCTGAGAGAATAATATTAAAATGGATCTATAAGAAATGCAATGGAAGGGTGTGGATGAGATTGATCTGGCTCAGGAGAGGGACAACTGGCAGACTCTTGTGAAAATGGTCATGATCCTTCAAATTGCACAAAATGATGGAAATTCTTTTGCCTAGCTTTGGAAATACTAGCTTTTCAAAAAGGCCTCTGTTCCATGGAGTTATTTAGGTAGGTGGTCGGTTAGCAAGCTAGCTAGTTAGTACCTTTTGTTCATGTCTCATGAGCTCCACCCTTATTTTGTAACTCTCTTCAAGTTTATCCATCATCAACTGGTGTGTTCTTCCTTTCAAATGATTCTGGAATGACTGAAATAAATGCAAACAACCAACCAGTAAACAACAATTCTGTGCTTAAAATGAAGACATAAAAATATAAAGTCCTTGATACACACATTATCATCCCACATATGCTTCTTGCAAACATGACAGTAGAACAGCGAAGGAGGGATGCCACTGTATCGTGATGTCGGCACTTTCTCCACAACATCCTGAAAGCATAAAATAGATTATGTAATTTTAAACACACTGCAAAAGAAATGAACTGTATAACTGCAAACATGTTAGTTTGAAAAATACCGAACAAGCATCTACCATGTTTCCAGCTCATCATGCACTTTCTTCATTACATAAAAAAATGCATGACATTTCTTCCTATTAATATGAGCCTCATACAAGTTTGTACTGATATTAAATATAGAGATGATTAGTCTTCTGGAACATTATGCTGCATCGCTGAATATGTAGTTTCTACCGTTTCGAGGATTTGAACCTTCAGGAAATGCCTATCCAGTGACAGCTTCACTACATAACTTTTACTCCCCACCAAATATCATTAGTGTGATCAAATTAATTAAGTTAAATAGTGGGACGAATGAAGTATCTTTGTTGCCACCACTGTCACACAAATGTTGCAATTAGTGTAATAAAATAAATGTCTACGTTGACTGATCCTCACAACCGACTGTACCAAGTCAACTTGTGTGATGCTGACTGCAACTGTCTGTCTTATGCATCAGACTGAAAATGACTTGTCTATACTGGTGCGCCCCCAACCTCAGATTACAGGTGAAACACCAGTGCCTACTACAACACAGTTGGGGCACTTAAAAAACTTCTACCACTCATGTGGCTACATGTGTACAGATGGCGGTCATACATGCCTCTGACTGATTTCCATTTACTTTTCCCATGCCCGTAACCGTACAACACCACCACGTGCAACACTACACTGTTATTAAAACCAAATCATGTGACAAGCAGATATGAACACATACACAGAATCAACACTTTTACGGTTGCCAGTTACCAACCTTGTCCTTGTCATTTAATTTATCCTCATCTTTTTCCTCTTTATCACCTGACATTTCTTCTGACTTTTTCTCATCTTTCCACTCCCTTTTCTTTTCACCATCTTCACCTTCATCTCTGGAAAATTTAACACATCGTATATTTATAGCACTTTTCACGGCATGTCTACTTATCATTCTATACTACTTCTATACTATAAAAATGTACACCCCTACTCAAAGATGGGCATACACTGGTAATAGCACTTTTTAACCTTTCATGGCACAGTAAATGGGGAACATCCTCATCTCAATGTCTCATTGGTCTGTCAATGGAAATGGCCAACAGATGCCATGATTTTCAAAAGCTGCCCTTCCTTTAAAAGACTGAAGTCCAATTCTTGTGCTCACATTAATATTAATGCTTTCACCACAGGACACAAAAGATTGCAGGTATGTAGTTCACAGGACTGCACATCAATCACATGACCATAAAAAGGTTCATGTTCTCCTTGGAAAAGAAAATTTGATGTTATTTTCACAACACCATACAGCATAAAAGTGTTAAGTGACACATCAGCATTTCGCTCCCTCTTCCAAGTTTATTCCCTTGCAAGTGGCCAATGACAGGATGTGTTATGTATTTAGAGAACTGTGTGCTACACCCACAGAACACGATGATGGAAATGAAAAATCAACAGCTTAAAATATAAAGAGTATTATTTCTCTGTAAAAAATTGAATGTATTTATTCCACACACACACACACACACACACACTTGTGTCATACATCCAGATATATTCAGATTGGATTTTCTAATTACTCATACTTAGGTGACCAACATCAAATTCAGCAACCGTTTCTTCATTCCTTGACAAAGCAACCTTATAAAAGAAAACTATAGGGCTTTATACAAAATGCAGCCAACAACTGCACACACGAAGGATACAAACATTACGAAATTTTACAACGCTGATATAAGCTTCCAATTTACGAAATCACGCTTACATTTGACGACTGTTTTTTCAAACAGTAAATGCCATCACAAGAATCTACAAAACGGAATATACAGATATGGTCACCATAAGAATGGGTATCTATGTGAAAAGTAATAATCCTGTTACATAACCAACAAAGTGCACTACAATGATTATGAACAAAATAAATCATTAACATTGTAGTGTATTTTGTTGGTTCTGTATATATTATGGATCTGATTAATGCACAGAAGATGGAACATATTAAAATAATCCTATAAATATGTTGCATCAGACGGTTTGACAATACAGGTTCTACAAGCTCTACTGTAAAATTATAAAAAGTAACATCTTGTAAGCACACTGTCTTTCTTGGTCATAATGGCATTGCAGGATGCCATGCTGAAGAGAACCTGACCAGACTTTGACCTGTATTGAACACTTGGTAGAATAAATGCTGAGAGCAGAAGATAGTGAGTTCACATAGATTTTGGGAGATGGGGATGTGAACAAAGAAGTGCAACATGCATGTCGTCTGCAATGAACACATAGGTGAAGTGTAACACTGCCCTATATAACCATTTAAAACAGAACACTAAAATGTGAAGTGATTTTGCATGTTATAACAGAGGTGAATTTTTGTACTGCTCATAATTCAGAAATGGTGAAAAACTAATATAACAACTGCAGACTATGCCATCAAAAGACTTCTCACTGATCTCACAAAAGGGTATTAATGAAGGGGAAATGCCAAATTTCTTTACAAAAGAGTACAATTTTATATATCCACCATATTTACAATAATGAAGTTTCAGTAAATACCACTGCTGAATGTTTTATTCTAAACTTGTTTCCAAAATTACCAGAACTTTCAATGCCAGTGTCCAAAAACAACTTGCAATTAGAACTGGGTACCCTGGTAGCTAGTTGTAACAAAGCATGTTCAAAATACCAGCAACAATCAACAATGTATATAACAAAAAACAATTCAACACACACCCAAGTGAGAAAACATATGATATACATGACTTTAAAATGCTTAGGTGTTTAAATTAAGTCTCTTAGCATAGCTGCTCATAAGTAAACAGGCAGCTGTAAAAAGGGTGAAAAGTACTACCCTAAAAACATCTGCCTTAAGGAACTGACGATACAAAATACAGAATTTGTATCACAGTTGGTCTACAGATCTGGAATTTAATGTGACCTAAGAAAGCTACAGCGGCAGTGACATTTGTGAGAGGTTCAGTATGTATTGGAAACTTAACCTTTGTACCAGCAATTCACCAGCATCTCAGCAGAACTCAAACAACAGTCTGCACCGGAAATTATTAAACACAAAATTTCAGTTCAGATGGTGGGGTGGGATAAAGATATTGCTCTACAAGCAATGACTAACAGCTAGGCAAGGAACAAGGTAACAGAAACATCAAGCTGGCACATGAAACCTGAACAGAAAGGATGTACAATACATTTAAAGATAACTTCACAAAAGTCATTCCACACAACAGTTTAATTCCAGTGAATGACATTCGGTGTGTGGTGCACATCTTGATAATTTTCATAGTATATCCAGTGAACGCATGATCACTCCATCTGAATTTGGTTACTGATGCCTTGAACATTCATAAATTACAGTTACATAATACTAAGACAAATTGTGTATGTCCAAATGTAAACATGAATTCTTTCAGTCACTTATGACCAGTGTTTAAAGCCACAAGCAAAGCTGCTTGAAAACAAAGAACATGTCAAATCACTAAACTGTATAATACTTGGACAGTGACTGAGAAAGTTTCTTCCAGCTGTCATGGTGCGCATGCCAATGAATGCGAACAATTTCCACATTTACTGTCTTAGCATCAATTCCACTATGCTCCATTATGTTCAGTCACAGTGACTGCTAATACTTGAGGATCAAATGTAAGATGGCTGAAAACCACAAAAGAACTGAACTGACAGTAAAATGTAACACAATTAAATACAGATTACGGGATAGTGACATAAACTGTGTCACACACAGTATTAGATATAAACTATGGGGTAAATACAAACTATGTCACATACAGAACACGAAAATGAGGGTGAAGAATTGAACCTAGGCTGAGATACCAACCCAGGCCATACAATATGTTACAAGAGGAATGCCACTCAGTCGACATCTTCTGGGCTTCAAGTACCCTTCATATTTAGTGTTATCAATACTAAATAGTGTGTGAGGGGACACAGACAGAAAGACAAACAGAAAACAACTGCATCTGCAGACACACATTTGCCTACACGCACTTTCATTACAACAGAACAGCAACATTCCCTTCATGCTAATAATACTATACATAGTAAATAAATATTTAACTAGGAGAGCAAAATGAAATTAAAATGTATAAGCATTTCTTAGCATTTTTCTTCACATCCGGTCCTCGGTATCATGCCCTCAATATTCCATATGTTAAAACAAGCTACCTGTAACGTACAGGATAAAAGACAAGCTGAACTTCCCAGTGCCTTTATCCCACACTGCCCTCTAAACCTAGTATCTGCACAATAGCCAGTGTTTTAAATGCAGTCACCTTCTTGCCACCTTCAATCACTTCCCATCCACACACTTTATGTTTGTGACACAAAAATTCCTCTTATCCAAAGAAGAAGGATAAGCTGATACCACACTTCTTTGACATTGAAAACTCCATTTTACCACCACCCATTGCAGAAATAAACATTGGAATATGCACAAATGTTAGATCACAGGTCTGGCAGCTAATATGTTAGGATTCACACTGTTGGTAACTTATGGAGGTCATGAGTTGAACTGTGCAAGTAGTAATCAGTACCCATTATCACCACCTGTTTTCCACATGACCAGGCAGACACAACAAACCTTGGTTGTGCAAATCACTAGCTACAGAAGGTTGAAATTTAACCCCAACATCTGCCTGACACAAATAACCACAGAAAAATGTCATAATAAATAGTCTGGAAGCCCAGACAAACCAAATTATATAACAAAGCAGTGCAAGCCAGAGATGAATGTGGGCAACAGGACAAAAAAATGTGTTATTAGTTGTACATGCCAGGACAATATGCAATTGTCAAAACCCTGTAAATGAGGGATGTACAATCAGATGAGATAATAAAGCATACAATAAAGACATTCCAAATATGCCTACAGCAATATTTGTTTTTCTGCTAAATGCCCCATCATCTTCATACATATGAAAAGGGAAATATAATATCATCAATAGTCTTCCAGGTATTTTGTGTTGCAGGCTCTCATGTTCCATACAAAAACCTACTTAAAGCAGCGTGAACGCAGAAATCAGCAGCTACAAATAAATGTGACAACAAATACACTGCTGCATGAATTGAACAAGTTAAGTTAGAACATAGAGACATCAACAGTGGCAGAGCAGTTTTTAATTGTACATAACAAAAGGTACAGCTTTCAAAGTGAAGAAATATTAAAGAAATGCAACTAAAGGTGAGTCAAAGTACTCTCTTCTGGGATTTTATGCTGTGTAGTGAGGTTAACAGACCTGCTGGGATTTGTGTCAACTGTGGATACACACCTGATGAAAAATCTCTACAAGAAAGAAACTGCAGTACAAATTCTTACATCATCATGACCAGAACTGTCCATTTCCGAAGGTCTGGTTTCCTTAAACCAACATTCTTTTCAAATTATTTTATAATCATCAGTTCTCCATGCACTTGTCATGAATGTGCATGTACAAGATGCATCTGAGAATGTCAATCATCAGAGGAAAAAGGCAAACATGTAAGACTTTTAACAGCACTCAGAATATCTGAAACCTTTTATTCAGGGGATGGACATACTCACTGAATGTTTTCTTCACTTCGTAAGTATCCAACAGAAACACCAATCCTACAGATAATTATAATATTTTAAATCTTGTACAATTACTTTGTAAATTTGTAAATGAATTCTTTGTAGACATTGCCCAAGTTGCTGCAGTGAATACAGTATCAGACAAATGCAGAATGGGGCTGGTAAGGTTCAGAATCACTGCATCCAGGTAAGAGGAGGAAAACACCATATGGCTTGAAAGCTGTTATTCATTTCATTAATGATGTCAAGCCTTTGACATTCCTTTCAAAGTGTTATGAATCAACTTGTGTATGATGTACTATACAAGAAATTTATAGGCAAATATCAATTTTCAGTACAATGTAATATCAATCTTCAGTAAATGTCAGTTGTTCTTTGGAGACAATTGTAAAGAAAAGAGGCAACACGAAATTCATCAATCTGCACTGCAAAGCAGAAAAACTGTTCATATACTGGAATACAAGTTGAATCCCAAATACAGCGCTGATTCTCCACATGCAAAACAATCCATCATGATGCAATACAAGCTACAAAATACGACTAATTAATATTAGTATTTAAAACTTCAGAAGGAAGATAATATCAACAATAATACAACTATACCAGTACAAGGAAAGATAAGCCGCAGAAAAACTGCAGAATATCCTTTACTACAAACAGAATCAAAACCTCACCATGTGGACCACACAGAAATTAAATACAACAAAATAAGCGTGTGTATACTTTAAACTCATAGAATTTTAAACAGTGTAGCTAACTAGTTACTGTGATGTATTTCTTGTAATGCACTGCAGTGAGCAGAAGTGGAGAAGTACTGCAGACAAGAAAAAAATACACATCTAACATTATACCTATGCATCTCTCTCAGAGGAGGAGCATGAACAATCCACACATACAAAAACATGTGAGAATATTATACCTTACACAAAAACAAAGTGAAGACTCACTAGTGCAATGATTCTTACAAAGGGTGTACTGGCCACTACACTGGCAATATTATTCACATTAACATAATTGTAGCTGAAATCCACAGACGACTGCAAGTTTTGGGGAACAGTTTGATTCTGTGTGCGTAACGAAGACGCCACAGACAGAACAGAAGGAAAATAATGTTGAAAGGCATCTGCTTACCTCTTAATATCCTCTTCATCAGTTTTCTTTTCAGCTCCACTACTTTTATCATCCTCCTGGTCTTTGTCTTTCTTAGGTTCTTTGTCATCATCCTTTCTGTCAGCTTTACCCCCAGGTTTGGTGCCTGAGCCACTGCGACTTTTCCCTACGCTAGGACTTCGTAATCCCTGGCTACCACCAGGCTTCCTCTCGGAACCCCCCCTGGCAGGGGCAGGGCGACGACCCTGCGTGGGCTGTATGTCATCATTACAATTACCCATATGTCAGTAGTTGGAAATCATGGATTGGAATCAACATGGTTATAGAACTTGCTGCAGCATGGCCCAGGTCTTTGAAATACAGTGGATTTATTTACAGAAGAAATGAAAAAGGCCACAGATGGTGATTCAGTGTCTGAAGCTTCACAGTGGTGTAGAAACACTGTTAGCTGAATGTGTCAAGAGACAAGATTGGGCAGCAGTAAACAAAATGCTCAATAGTAATGTTTTCTCCAAGTACTTTCAATACAATTTACTTCAGTTCTGAAGATGCATTTGATGCTGTGAACTGAATTATATACAGATTCTTGGCCATATGAGAGGGCACATCTGTAAAATATGAATCAGGTTTATATTAATACACTACACACAACCCCAATTCCCTCAGAGGAGTTAAAACTGTATGAAGCTGTTGGTTATCACAGGTGAATGAGGTACTGGTGTGCCTTTTGGGAGCCTAAAATTATAAGCTCTATAGAAAAACAACTGTTTAGGAACAGAGAAGTGACTGGAAAGCTTAGGATCTCTAGAGCACTATGTACAGATGACGGAGAACTGGTTCTGGTAATTCCCCTAACAAAAAACACACACCTGGTACGTAAGTTGTACATAACAAATATTCTTGGAATAATTTGTATGCCTGGAGATTCAAGATACTTGGAAAGAAAGACTATCCATCTTGCAGGATCGTGCATTTTTCACTGGAAGCTACTTCATTTTAGAGGAGTAATGGCATCAAATAATGTCGCATTTTAAAAATGTTACTTTCAAAAGCCCAGGATGTGAAGCCAAGCCAGGCAATAATTCCCTTACCTTACTGTATGGTTCCTGTCTCCTTGAATCCATACGTTTACGTCTGTTTGGACCAGGATCTTGGTACCTCCCCGGACCAAATCCAGAATGCTGTCGATACACAGAGCCTCCTGCATTGCCCAGATGATCAAGAGAACCCAAGCTCAACAGAGAGGGTACCTGAATAGTAGAAGTGGAATTCACTGCATGTCCCAGTCTGTAATGTGTATGCTCACACTCCCTGAATCAGCTGTGAATGGCAAACTACTTCCATATACAGAGAACTACCTACTTGGGGAGCCTGCTGCTGGGGCCTCAGTAGTGTTGATAGTAAGTTACTGGCAAGAGCCAGCTGTGCCTCAGGTGATGATAACTGTGACAAAAGATTTGTCTGTGGGGGTGTTGGCAACAAGCCAGCTACTCCAGCTCTTCCTCCTGGAACCAAACCTCCTTCCCATGGATTCACATTCATCTGCTGCCCCGAACGACCACCATAGTGTGCTGAAGAATTCATCTGATAGGACTGCCTACCATCACGCCGATATCCTCTATTTTGAGACATCTTTCACAAAAAGCAACTGCACTGTAAGGAAAACACATGCACTTCACCAACATTAACTTTCAATTTAAAAACCAAATATTTCAGCATTCACTAGGCAATTAAAAGTGGTGTGCTACTGAATTATCATCATCAAAATCTCGAAGATTTTACTTTTTTTAACGTAACTTCAAAGGTCACAACTGTCCTTCAGCTACATGCACTTCAGTAGCTAATACCATTAGCAAAGTCAGTGCTATATCGAACGAAGGGTCTGTTTTAATTAATGATTTGTTACACACAGATATTTTTGCCAAGTAATTCTGAATTCTTAAACAGGTTTTATGCTATAGTTCAGTCAAGATGTTCCAAGTGAATTGTGTTTTCATATTAGGTTACTTGAAATTAATTTCATTATATTTTGTACAGTTTATGCTAATGTTTCATGTAACTAATTCTTTGGGCAATACTGTTTGAATATTCAATTAAGTGCTGAATCTGTTATAAAACTAACTCTTTTGTTGTTTTTATGTAGGGTTGTTTGTGTGTGCATCTTCATGTGATTTTTGTTGTATTTATATTATGCTTTTTATAATTGACCACAGTGCTGTTAAACTAGCATGTTAATAAAAGAAAACTGATCACCACCACCACCGAGATACGGATTCAGAGTCCACTTTCGTAAAATATTTTCACTTTGCTGTGGAACTGTCCTCTTGAATTACCTTCTTGTGTTATCAGTTTCACCAAGAGCTTTACATACAGAAAATTTGGATACCCAGTCACCTTGATCTCTTTCAAAACAAGGGGAAGTGGTATGAAATTCTTCATTAAATCAACACTTTCTATATGGCACTATTTATTGTAGTACTGATAAAACTAAACTATTAAACAACAAAACAAAGACATGTGAACAAAATGTGCTGTGTAAGCCTTCAGCTTTGGTTTCAAGAACCATGCATCTGTTCTAGGTGACATGTTGCCTTACTCCGAAATGGTACAGGAGTTGATCGATGGGTAATGTACGGTTGTGGCCTAATAAAGGCAACGTGTATGAATGCCACATGATCGTGCATGCATAACCACTGATCCATGTCACACCCAACTTGCTGTCCACTCCAAATCTGCATGCCACACAGCTGCTGGTATAAAACAGGTGACTTTGGGCAATGGAATATACAGGATGATAAAAACTTTGGATCACTATCTTTAATAATACTTTGGTTGAAAATTTCAATTGGCTTAGTGAGAATAATTCCTGCAGCATGAAGGCAGTAACAGGGGGAACAATTCAGCAGTCCATGGTGTGAGTCCAATCTAACAAGAAATACTGATGACAAGAGAACCGAAACATTTCCCATGCACATTGTCTTTGTTTTCCTCTTCCACTCAATTCACAAACCTGGAATCCAACTAGGCCTACCAAGGATTATTCAGTAACACTGTAATGGAAGTGCGGCTGTGACACACATGACACACGTTAAAAAAAAACACCATGATGAATCACACATTCACGGATTTAGGCTTTCTAAAAACCAGGACACACTACTCCACATGGACAGGAAAAAAATCCCTACAATAAACCAAGCATTGCTTCATCGGACCGCCCCTCCTACCACCCAGGCCAGTAACCAAGATAGACCTGCACCACCAGAACGCATCGAACATCCGACTTAATCATTGTACATATATGTGCCTAACTTTGGCTCATACACG
>JGI20166J26741_10231115_pt1 | contig 16745 bp, 6 predicted proteins | sample TergutCu122P5_FD_26741 | JGI IMG/M metagenome (IMG submission 26741)
GTAATTTTGCGTCTGAGTCTGTGCCTTGGTGTGCGCGCTGTAATCTATTTTTCAAGGCGCGCGACAGTCGGTACACATAATTATCGGCGGCTGTCTGCCGGGCTCGAGGACACTATTGTCTTGCTTCTGTCTTATCTGACAGTGTGCGCTGTCCTGTTAACACCATAGCCCTTGCTCTTAAGAGAAAACTATGCGGGCAACCAGTCTCTAGTGTAGCCCGGGCTTTGGGTAACGACATCACGGCGATTGTGAGGAGGTGTGGCAATTGTATGAATTGAGGAAATTCCTTGACATGTCGCCACATTCTGTCGATGATTACTTCATACATAATTATGCCACTCATTTCTATTTCTTATCAGCATCAACTGACGAACTATATCCATTCCTTTGTAATAGTATCTCTCTGGGTTTGATAGGAACGTCGCCTTCGGCGACGCAGGGGATTGGTCGCTATGTGGTATGCGATGTCACAGATCTTACCTGTTGTGGGCGACGACTCAACACCGTACTGCATGGGATTAGCCTCACATTCTTCAAGTACTTGACGCCGACGTCGGGGTAGCTGAACAGGAATACGATAAATAACTTATTGGCAACACCACTGGCGTCCAGCGTCGTGCGCCCGAATGCCGTGGATGGAACGTATAGCTTTCATGAAGGCGTCGTTTGTACGTTTCGATAACTGAGATCATATGTGTATTCGTCATTGTTGTAATAATTTTTCAGTTTTTGTTAGAACGACAGAATTATATGGAATCAGACCAAACACAGAGCTCAGATAAAGAAGTTAAGGGATACTGTCGTCAAGCGCGAAGACGACGAAATGTGCGTCGAGCCCTTCAGGAAATAGAAGAGGCTATGAATATTTCGGACGGCTAACCCTTAGAGGATTATCAGTGAAAGAAAGGAGGGTGAAAGAAGAAGGAAATAAAGCACGAAATACGTTGGTAGGGATGAGGGAATTCATGTGTCTTGTGTGTTGGAGGTGGAAATGGAGGAACAGTAGCGCCATATGCGGCAAGACCTGCGTTGATACCTTCGAGAGATAGGATCGCCACATGCGGCAGACTCTCAGAACTAACGAACAAAACCCGAAATGAAAGCAATGGCACGTATTCAGTGCATTTCAAATTTCCACGTACTGTAGGATCAATGAATATAATGTAATGTTTGTGGTGTTTCAAGGCAATAAGCTGCGAGTATTCGTTAACTGTTATAAGTGGTCTTTTTGCACAGCCGAGCATGTAGTGTAGCGGTTGGTATTGTTGTTGCACTGTGTAGAGTAAATGCATTGTTTTACTCATGCTTATTTAGACGGCATTGGTGTTTTCAGTTTCTGTTTTAATGTGACATTCGTGTCTCGGAGGCCACATTAAACCCAATCATGGATGTGACCAAGGCCGACGTTAGGATTTTAAGTAACGAGAAAGAAGGTGAAGTGTCATCAACATGCAGTGATAGTCTTCCAACCAGGTCGCTTTCAAATAACGATATACAAACCGAAGCTGGTGGTGGTATTGCCCCCTGTTCTGTAATACATGAAGAAATTAGTCATTCTGATTCACCTGATACATCAGGTGCTTCTTCAGGGCAGGATGGTGGAGAGATACGTGTTATAGCAGAAGCAGAGAGTGAATTGAGTCATGGTACCGAGCATATTGCCATGGTACAAAGTGAAGATACTGCTGTAGAACAAGAAAACCTTTGTGCTGAAAGTGCAGAAATGTTTCAGCACTTACCAGGTGAAAGTATAGAGTTGCTTAATATCAGTGAAGACAGTAAAATTGTTTTGCTAGATGAAAATGTTTTAATATCAACAACATCAGAACCCACAGCGTTTCTAGTGTCTTATGAAAAACAAGAAGAAATGAAAGGTGAAGAGATGTCCGCAGTTGATAAAACAGGGTTCCAGCTGGAGATTCCACAACAAGTAAATGTTTCATCTGCAGGAGCCTCAGAAAATGTTGAACCAATGGATGTGTCCAGCAATGAAACAAAGATATGCATTTGGAAGAATCCTGACAGCACAACAGTTGAGACAACAGAAGGAAGTATTAATGGAAATGAAAACATTTCATTTACTGAAGAAGAAGTTTCAACAACAGAAGAGGATGTAGGAAACTTGGTTTCAACAAGCAGTGCCATGACATCCATGATGGAAAATTTGAATACATCAGGAGACAGTACATCAATTCCAAGTACTACAAAGACAGTATATGTTTGTGGAATGTCTGTTCAAGAGGATGTGCAAGACATGCAGACATCTCAGAGTCTTGCGGTGAGCTGTGTAATTATTGAAACTGCACCACAGAATGAAGGTGTTTCTACTACAAGTATGAAGGATAGTTCTCAGAAAAGTAGGCGATGGGATCAGGTTAAGCCTGTTGCTGAAATTAGCCCTGTTAGACAAGCAAGTTTGGAGGCTTCAGATCCTGTCAGACAGGTGTTGGACCCTTTACCTCAACCCTCCACCTGCAGACAAAAATCTCATGTTACTGTTCCTGAACAGTCTTTGTGTACTTCCAAAAAGCTAACAGAAGTTAGTAATATGTCAAACCCTATAGAAGACTATGTGTCATCCAGCAAAGATATAAAAATTGTGAACAAAGTATCAGCCTCTACACATGTTTTTCCAAGACATGAAGAGAGTAATATTGACACTACTACAACCGTCAAAACAGTTCCACTGTTGTCTTCTGCTCTTGATTTAATTAAGTCAAATTATTGTTCCCCTTTTGATGATGACATTCCTTCTCCAGGGTCTTCCACTTGCGAAGAACAGAAATATGCTCATGATTGGACACATCAAATTGGAGAATGTAGTACTAGTAATAGTTCTTCAAATGAGCAGTTACATACATTTACCAAGGATGAAACTAGCAGCTCAGGATCATTAAATCACCAGGAGAAAATAATTTCAGAATCCAGTACATCAAATGAAAATTTGGAAGGAAGAACTTCTGAAAATGCAGTAAAGGAAGACATTAAAAGCAGTGTAACTTTGCCTGGTCCATCTAAAAAAAATGAAGAAAATAAGGAGACATTATTATTGGAAAATGCTTCAGCATCATTAGTTGCAGAACATAACCTTCAGCTGCCTATGGTGCCTGTGAAACAATCGGATATTGTGTTGAGTACATCTAGCATGGACACCGTGTTGAAGGATCATGCTGTCCAGTATAGCTCATCAGCTGAACAGACAGTTCCAAGATTTGGCAGGCCATCTGTAAGTTTGAGAACAAATGTACTGGGGTGCTTAAAGGCGATGGACACATTGAATAATGGAACTTCTATCACTGACTCAAGAGCATTGATGACAACAGAAAAAAATTCAGGTGGTGTCTCTGCCACAATTACGGAAGAAACAAAAAGGCAAAGTGAATCATCCCTGATCACAGATATATTAGCCATAAAGAATGAATCTTCACATGTCATACAAGTCCCTACATGTAAAGAATCTTCATGTGTCACAGAACTTCAGACAACAGGTAAACAACCTTTCAATGCTATCACAGAGACAGTACAAGCTACACAAAAATCCTCACTTGTCACAAATCAGGTGGCCTCAAAAAAGGAATCTTTGATTCTTGTTGAAGCATCATCAAGAACAGAATCTGTCACAGAAACACCAGCAACAAGGAAGGATTGTTCATATCTTACAGAAGAAAAAGAGAATAACATACCAGCAGAGAAGAAAGATATTGAAACATCACTAAAAATATTGGAAACTTTACATCCTGTTTCAGAGGTGCAAAGAGAAGAAGAAGTGCTTCATGATGGTTTGAAAGTATCAACAGTTGAAGAGGAAACTTCAGTTCTTGGTATGAAATCATATGTACTGAGCAAAGAAACTTTAGTTACTGTTAAATTGCCAGTAAAAGAAAAGGATATCTTGTATTCTGCCACAATAACACCAGTGGAAAAAATGGTTACCTTATCTTTTCCTGAAAAAATGACAGCTGTAGGGGTAGCAGAAGTTGCTGATAATGCAGAAGCTTCTTTGAAGGGGTCTTTAATTGATGGTATAAAAAACCCACTTAGTTTTAGAGAAGCTTCAGACCCTGGCATTCATATACCAAGAAAAGAAAGTAAAATGTCTGTCAAACAAGCACAATTGAAAGAAAAGGAAACCTCTGATATTAATAAAAAGTTACCAGAAGAGATATTAGTTATTGACATTCCGGCACCAGACCTTGAAAAAGAAATTAAAATTTCATCAGGAGCACAGAATGTGTCTGTAGTGACTAATATTCAGGGACCTTTGAGAGTATTGGATACAGAAGAGTGTTCTGAAGTTGTTCATGTACCTCCAGAGGAAAGGGAAATTATTCTTTCTAACACACAAATTTCACATAAGGAGGTTACTTCATTTATTCATCCACAAGGTCTAGAAAGAGGTACAGATATTTCAGGCTTACAAGAAAAAGTAAACGAGAAAGTATATTCAGCTACACCAGGAACACATGATTCAGTTTCTGCTGTTCAACTACCAGTATTAAGAAAGGATGCCTGTTTTGCTGACATGTGTACACACAAAAAGGATGAACTTTTGACTAGCAGACCAAAAGTGCTAGAACAAGACTCTGGAAATGTAATGGAGGCTCTGGAGGAAAATAGTGCTGTAGCTGACATATTGTCACCAAGAAATAAGGACAAAGAAATAATTAGGAAAAGATTAGCAGAAGTAATAGCTAAGCAAAAAATAGCAGATTCTCACGGTTCTGTTACAGGAACACCATTTATGAAGATGCACACTGTTGTGAATAAAGAATATCCAGTTCTGGCTGAAAATTTAGCAGCTGCAATGAAAGAGACAATCAAAAAGGCAATTTCAAAGATACCTGACCCATCAGACTTGGAAACTTTAGCCCCAAAACATCCGTTCGAATTCGACACCTCAGCGTTGGAAGGAAAAGTGGTGTTAACACAGCCAAGTGATCCTTCGACATCACTGTCAATAGCATTAATCACTGAATCAAACAAACAACATGCAGATGTAACTGTTGTTGAAGGATTACCAAAAGGAACAAAGGACTCTACTGGTGAAGGGAACCTAACTTCACTTACCAAAAATCCTTCAGTTTCAGTGGAGTTTTCAGTACAGACTGAGGATCCATTGCATAGAATAGGTGCATTATCTACAAAAGAGGCAATTCCACAAACAGCTATTGCAGTTGGGCTAGGAATTAAAGAAACCTTGCAAATTAATCAGAAAGATTTTAAAGGGGACAGTATCATTGCTGAACAGTTGGTTTTTTCAAAGGATATGGACAAGAAGGAAGAAAAACTGACAACAGAAAATATTACAGTGAAAGTTAATAGAGAATCATCAAGGAAAGAAACACGGAAGTTGACAGAAAGTTTAGGTGGAGTTCATAATAAACAACTGACTGAAAGTTCAGGTGCAGTTGCAAGTGAACAACTGAAGTCATCTGTGTCTTTTCCCAAAAAACAGCGGGTTAAACTGGTCCGCCCAATCTTGTCCAAGTCAAGGGAAACTGATAAGCCTGAATATTCATTGTCAGTGACACCCATAGAAGTAACAAAATCAGAATGTTTAAACTCTCCAACATTTAAAGACTCTGCTGTGGAGATGGCTGTCAGTTTATCTCAGATGGAAGGTACTGAAATTAAAATGTCAGTTTCCATGACACGCGAGAAATATGATGAAATTTCACACAGTGTATCACCAACAGGAAAAGCAGACCTGCCATATAAAGGACTGGATACCTCTAAATCCCCAACAGCTACTGAACCAAGAGAGTTAGAAGTTCTGAGTAAAATTGTGGTAAAGAAAGTGGAAAAACCTAAACTTCCAAGTACATCAGAAAAGAATGAACTTCCGAAGTCTACAGAGTTGTTAAAAGACAAACCATCAAAATTCTCAACCTCAGCTTGTCCAGGAGAAATTAAAAAACAGGACCTTCCAAGTAAAGGAGGCGAAAAGACGGAGAATTTTAGTGCAGAAGTGAAACAGTCTGATGCTCCCATCTCATTTCCAACTCAGGATGTTACAGGACCAGAATTTTTAGAGACCATACTGACAGAAAGTACTGAAATGCCTGGACATTCAAATGAAGCAGCATCTGAGGAACTTCCAAGGTTAGTAACCCATGGAGAGGAGTTGGATTCCTTGTCTTTGAAAGAAAAGATTCCAACTGCAGTGAAAGACATTGTAAGGTCACAAGGTCCACAACAGACATCAAAAGAAATTCAAGAAATGCATGTAGCAGGGTCATCAGCACATTCAGGAATAATGTGGTCATCAGTTTCAGCTTTTGCAGCATCAAACGAATGTAAATATTCAATGGTGGCAACAGTGGCTGAGCTTGATACATGTAAGAATCTTGAACAACCTGAATTGTTACCTCGGAAAGACAGTGACATGTTGGAGAATAAACCATCCTCTACATTTAAATCACAGGAAATTCTTGAGAAGAAACATGCAGTTAGTGAGACTGTTAAGAAACCAAAACTGATACGGCCCTTGAAGAGGCCATGTAAAGATGTGGCAGAGGTTGAAACAGTCTCTGGATCTGACATGAATGAAACAAAATTAAGAACAAAAGAAGCCATTCAAACAGAAGGTACACAAGAAGTTGTATGTAGACAACATAAAGAAGAAGGTTTGTTGTGTATGAGTCCGTGTACACAATTATGCACTGAGAGAAAAGGACATGAGAATATGCTTTCCAGTGTCAGTACTAAAACAGTAGTGAAGTCAAGTGACCGGAATACACCAACCAGTAAAATGTTAGGAGATCATGAAACCAATGCTCAAAAGTTGTATAAATCAGACAGACACAGAAAGACCACACGTTCAGAAACATTCAATCCAGCAAGTGAAAATGGTAAGGAAAAATGCCAGTTACATCTAAACCAAAGTGAGACAAGCAGGGAAGTTGTACATAAAATAGATGCAACATGTAGGACAGAAACATCTGAAATAGCTGTTCCACATTCAACAAGTATAGATATTCCCAAGGGAGAAGGATTCATTTTTGCATCACAAAGCAGAGCGTCCAATGAAGATATATTTCACAGTGATATAATTGAAGTACCAGTTCCAAACCCTTCAGATAGTAAATCAGAATGCAAAGAAGTAGTCACTAACAACAGAAATGTTGAAAATGTTTCTGAGGAATTGGTATCTGAAAAAACATCTTTAGTATGTAAACAGTCACAGCACTTGATGCAGGCACACCCTGCAGTTTCTAGTACTGATAGTTTAAAATCTAACTTACTTGAATCTAAATCAGCAGGTGGTAAAAATTTTCCATTACAACCGCAATTCCAAAATGAAGTTCAGCAGTTAAATCCAGGGGATGTTTCATGTTCTGCTGTTAAAGAAGAAGCAAGTGCATGGGTCTATTCATTCGAAGATACTGAGAGTATTAATGAAAGCCTGTTACCTGGTCAACCAGGAATATCATCAATAAAGAAAAGAGCAGTTGATGGGAGGAGTGGTTTGAAACCTGAATGTTCAACAAGTACGGCTAAGGTAACTCAGGCTTCAAAACAGCATGATAGAGCAATAAAGTTGGAGTTAGTTGACATGATATCTGTCCAGAACATTGCCTCAGAAGGGAAAACTGATGAAACACTGGTTCAGGATAAGGTCAGTTTGAAAGATGCAAAGAAAGAGGACAAAGGTGATCATGAAGTGAAGTTACAAGAACTTTCAACTGAAAAGAAATCTGCAGTATCCACTACTGCACCCTCAAAAGTTGGTACCCTGGTATCAATGAATGTAAAAGAATTAATATATACAAATGAACAAAAATCAGAACAAGTTATGAAACAAGACAGAATTATTCTAAAGCTTGCTAAGGATGTGACAGCATTCAAAGAATCTGTAAGTTCCACTGCGAAAGAAGCTGAACTAGAATTAAATTTGCAGAATTCTGAAGATATTTTAGAGCAGACTGTGGCAAATACAGAAGTAATTGGTAATAATGAAACTTCTGTAGAACCCATTTTGGTGTTACCAGACTCATTAATGTCCAAAACACATGCAGAGTTGGAGCAGTTAACACTGAAACCTAACAAAGATGGAACAAATTTAAAATCATCTTGGACTTCAGCAGTTTCATCTAATGTAGAACATTCTGAAATGGACATCTCTCTAAAACATGAAAATGTGAACATAAAATTAAAAAAAGATTTTTCTTCCTCTTTGTCATTTACAGGTACCTGCACTGCAGACAATACTGAAATATCACAAAGAATAGAAAATTCAGGTGAAATAGCTAAAGTTGAAAAACTGACACTGAAATTGAAGAAAGATGTTTCCAAGCCAGAAGATTTACAAACAGAATATGAAGAAGAACCAAAGTTAGAGAAAATAACTTTAAAGTTTAAGCTAGACCCAGCTCACCATGATATTAGAGTTGAATCAACTTCCACAGTGATGTCAAATCCTGGAGAAATAATAACAAAATCACCTGGAATGGAGCAGGTAGAAACTATAACTTCACCTACATCACAAGATGAAAGCAAGCCACAGAAGCTTACCTTGAAGTTAAAGAAAGATGGCACAAAGCAAGAAACAATTGCTGTAACATCCACATGTGATGTGCATCTGGAAACTTCCATTATTCCAGTTCAGCCAGCAGAAATTAAATTACCAGAAACTCAGCTTTCTGTACTTAAGGAAGAAGTACCTGGTGATAAGGCAACTCAGAAATTAAAGAAACTTTTATCCAAACCAGACACATATGTTTCACCATCAAAAGATAACATCAACCAAGAAATAACTGTTATTCCTGTCAAATTAAAAGTTGGAAAAATCCAAGAGAAAACTATCTCACCTGGTTCAAAGGATAAGCCTGCAGTAGAAAAATTTACTGTAAAGCTAAAGAAAGATAGCACTTCAGGTACAACATCAAAGGAAGATATTCATCCTGAAACTACAATACCTAGAGTCAAGGCACCAGAAGCTAAGTGGTCCAATGAAAATGTTACAGTAGGGTCCAGAACTGAACCATTGATTGAGAAAATAACTTTAAAGTTGAAAAAGGATATTACGGAGCCAGAAACAGTTCATCCAGAAACAACTGTCACACAAGTTAAGTCAACAGAGCAACCAAAACCAGAAGCACATGTTTCATTGTCATCTAAGGAAGATCCTCTGGTGGAGAAAATAACTTTGAAATTGAAGAAAGAAGGAACTAAGCCTGAGACAATTATTACATCATCAAAAATATTATCTACCCATGAAACTACTCTTGTACCAACTAATATCACTGACATTAGACAGAAGCAGTTAGATGAAAGTTTAACATCATTAACCAAAGAAAGCACTTCAGTAGAAAAAATAACACTGAAGATAAAAAAGGATCCTACTAAGGAAGAAGTAACTCCAGCATCTACAAAACAGGGACATACCAAGTTAACAAAAAGAAGTACACCAGTTACTCAAGAGGAACCCAGACTTGAAAAATTAACATTAAAATTAAAGAAGGATATCATTAAGTCTGCTGTTGTATCTGGAAAAGAAGTAGAACCACCCAAACGGCCTGACTTAGTATCTAAATTGGACTTTGTCTTGAAAGAAGAAAACAAAGTTGAAAAGCTCACTTTAAAGCTGAAAAAAGATTTAGCAACTTCAGAAGTAAGTACTGGGAAGAAAGTGCCAGAGCCAGAATCTGGCTTATTAGATATCCAGAAAACAGAAGAATCAGTTGTAGCGTCATCAAGGGAAGAAGGGAAAGTGGAGAAACTAACTCTGAAATTTAAAAAAACAGAACTTCCTGAAGGAGATTTAGAAATAACTAGTACACAAGCAGAGGATGTGAAGTGTGTAGATTCTGCAGCTGCTTCAGTTGCAAAAGAAAGTAAAGTGGAAAAAATTATGTTAAAGCTTAAGAAGGATTTAACAAAATCAGAAGAACCAAGTTTTTCATCCCCCAAAGAAGTTATTGATATAGATGGCACATTATGTCATCAGATTTCAGGAGATCAGGAAAAGAAGCTCTCTGAGGAAACATCTGCAGAAGCAGGAAAACAAAAGAAAATAACACTGACTCTTAAGAAAGATGCTGCTTGGTCTGTGAAGAGGAAGAAAATTAAACCAGAAAACACTGGTGACAGTTCTAAACAAACAGGTGGCACTGAAATTGACAAACTTAGCATTCAAGCAGAACACCATACAGAACCTCCTCTTAAACGTACTAAGATGGAAGAAGAAATGGCTATTTCTGAACAATCAGACAGTCGTGTAACCTCATCTGTGGAAACTGGTCTCATAATATCAAAAGTTGCTGAAGATGGTCCTTCCAAGCAAGGAAAATCTGGAAACAGTATGGAGATGATAGATAATTTTGAAACTGAAGAGACAGTTTCACAGAGACCTCAGAAGGACTGTAATATACGAGAGACATTAGGGAGTAGAAGGCCAGAAGAGGAGTGTCCTCCTAAAAAAATGAAACTTGGACATGAACTGAAAAGCTGCTATGAATCAGGATATAAAATGTCCAAGGAACAACATCAAGACCTTATTTTGCAGAACAGTCAAGAAGTCATTTCCTCCCAGAGTTTGCATTCAGATTCTGAAGATAAGGCAGTGAGTGAAGGAGAAACATTTGTACAAACAACTGTAGAGGGAAAGCTTAGAGAAGTGTTATCAAAGATGGGTCCAGGAACAAATACCATTCTGAGTGGTGATTTGTCAGTAAGCCTTGCCACAATTACAACAGTATCAAGTGCTAAGTCACCTGAAATGTTTGATACTTCTGTAATGAGTTGTCAAAATGGAATGTTGGAAGTAAATGTATCCAACTCAGCTGGGTGTGAGGGTATGCACATTTCTGCCACTAATGCCATGCAGCAGTCAGAAAATGCCGATCAACTTTTCAGTGAAGTATTAGTCCGCGAAGAGTCAAGTTCCCTCAGTGTGATGATAAGTGAGGAAGAAAACCAGCCCAGTAGTTCAGTTCATTTGAATAATGAAAATATTGTAGACAGTGGAATGGCTGTGCCTGACTACTGTATGGAGAGAGCTGGTGCAGTACAATCACTAGAACTGCAGTCTGTTAAAACTGAAGTCATGAAGATGGAACCAAAGAAGGGACGTGGGCGACCTAGGAAAACAGCATTGGTTCCTAGTGTTATTCCTGTTGTTGAGCCCCCAGAGGAAATAGTAAGACCCAAACGAATGTGTAGAGGAAGAGAAAGGCCACCAGTGATAGTCAAAGTGAGGAAACCAAGAGTAGGAAAGGGTAAGTAGATTAAATGCTGGTGTGCAGGCACCTAAATTCAGTGATTCAGCTGCGTATCATCACAGTATATTGCCCATTCAAAATAGTCCTATGTCTGGTACGGACTTACTTGTTGAGCAGTTTTTTTATACGACCCAAATATTATACTCCTAATTAAATGACCGACTGGAGAATCATGTACCTGAAAGAAAGTAATGGCCTCTCAGAGCACTTTATAGGAAACTGAGTAATTGCTTCTGATGAAAAGGTATGGGAGAGATATTTTGACTGTTGTGAAATAAATGTATTCATTAAATGTATATAACTATAATAGTTTTCTTTTAAATATATGAAGACTGTGATGAGAACCAAGCTTGGTCAGATCATCAGGGAGTGAGATAAAATATGGTTGTTGATGAATATGTACTTGGTTTAATACTGATTTATTAGACATGTGTGCACGCGCGCGCGCACACACACACACACACACACACACACAGGTGCACAAATCCCAGATGCATGATTTTCTGGGTGACTAAGTTTTGTAGGGTGACACCTAATATTTTCAGTATAATTACTGCACTTTTTTTATTGCATGCAATAATGTGTATCAGTTCATATATGGTGAGAAGAGAGCACCAGATAACAGTGACATTCACAGGTCACTCCTGAACTGTCGGTTCTTAGTATAGCCCTAGCTTTGTGTCATCCTTCTTGCACTTAAAAATTTGGAGGTGGGCCTTAGATTTTTGTCAACTGTATGGACAGCTGTGTATGTATACGTATATATGTGTGTGTGTGTGTTACTTTTCAGCTCCTGGGCGTAAGAAGAAGCTTGTGGAAGAAGTAAAACCCACAACTGAATTGCCACATCCAGCTGAAGTTTCTGCATTAACAACAGAAAATTCTACTTCAGCTGCTACTGTTGACATTCTCTCTTTTTCCCCTGTCATTGAGCAGCCTACTATAGCAGATATAACCAAACCCCTGTCTCATTTTATTCCTGCTGCTGATCTAAGTTTAAATACTGCGATTGAGCTACATACTTCATCTGCATCTGATGAACGAGTTGTGAGAACTTCTTATGCTACAGAACAACCATCTTCTAGTGCTTCAGCAAAAGCACGGCCAGTGGCTATTACAGCTGAAACATCTGCTGAAGCAAACTCTCTAGCACGTCCAGTACATGTGCTGTCAACATCTGAAATTACTGTTGGGTTGCCATCACCATGCCATACTGTGCAGGTGTTTGAAGAAGAAACAAGAATGAGTGCAGAGAGTGGTAGCCGCTCACAGACTCCTGCTCGCGCATTACCTGTGGCAGGTATGAAGTTAAATGAATTTACTTCTGAGCAGACTAATTGCTCTAAGAAGGGAGGGGTTAATCTTTAGTTCTGTCTGCCATCGGTATCAGAAGTTCAAAAGATTGAAGTAATATCACTTCAGATACCATAACAGCAAGCAACACTATAAGCAATGTCTGCAGGGAATTACATTTTCTGCATGTGTGCTTTGTTATTCTCCTTAGATCTTAAATTCATGAATAATTTCAAGAATGATGATGTACAGAGTATGGCAACAGCAGTACAGTTACAATTGAGTATTATACAGTTTATGCTGCTTGATTGTAATGCTGTTGCAGGAATATGGGAAAAATTTGCACCAGGCTTTTTTGTAATACGAGCAGAGTGAAGTTACAATGTTTTAATGGCATGGTAAATTCAGATAATAAAATAAACCACTCTTTAGTTAGTTTAAATACCACCACAACTTGTGATGTTTATGGAATGTTATGCTGTGCCACATTTATTTTATGTACATATGTTATAAACAGCAAGTTTATTGTACTTAACCTTTAAAGGCCGAATGTTAGATATATCTAACGCAGCCTGCACTCCCCAGTGGCCGAATGTTAGATATATCTAACGCCATGCATGCATAAAGTTTTTCAGCCCTCACAGTGTTTACTTGAGCAAGAAAACCAAACAAACCCACTGTGGGTCCCACAACAAGGCCTGGTATTCATCAGGAGTGATGATGTCATTTATGACCATCGGGGTTTCAATATTATTTATGTGCAAACTTGACCTTTGGGGATCAGCTGAAGGAGTGACAAGCACAACACAGTAGACCATTGTTTGAGGCTGAAAGGTAGAACCTCAATAGCATGGAACTCTAGTTAGTCTTTCGTAGAAGTGTGGCCCTGTCTTTATATTGTTGTGTAGTGGCAGACTGGCATATATGTGACAGTGGTGGATTCATTATAAACTGCAGTTCACAATTTTTCACAACATTTATTGTCAAAGCTGCAAGTGTTACGTTTCACGGTCATGTTTGATGTTACATTATCAGCGGCGAACTGATACATATTGCATAAATTCACTGGCGATTTGTAAGGGATGTACCCCATTCCTTGCTGGTATTGATATTTTTTTTTCATTGTTTACTGACAGAGTTTCATCTGCAGTACTTTCCTGTTGAAGAATTATTTAGACTTTAGACATGTAGTGCATTATTAGTAACTGTCGCTTATTTGATTTGAACAACACATTTTGTGAACTGTACAATCTTACAGAACACCTTGCTGTTGACGAAGTGATCGTGTTGTACAAAGGAAGAGTAGTCTTTCGGCAGTATATTCCAAAGAAATATAAAAGATTTGGTATCAAAATTTACAAACCTTGTGACTCTCTGGGCTACACTTATGAAATGAGCACGTTTTTAGGCAAACAACGGCAGCATGCCACAGTTCAAATAACAGCAACGCATGGAACAATGCTGCAAGTTATTTGAAGAGTTGAGGGACTGGGCCACAAAATTTTCATGGACAATTATTTCACTTCGCCTGCTCTGTTTGGTGATCTGTTCCAATGAAAAGTCGATGCATGTGGAACAGTTTACCATGACAAGCGTGGAATGCCACGAGATGTTGGACCAAAATCTCTAAAAATGAAAAGGGGGGACATAGCGACACGAGTCAGGGGAACCCTAAGGGCTATTCGCTGGGAAGACAGGCGGGATGTGTACATTCTGTTAAACATGCACGCTCCCCCTGTTAAAGGAGATTTCACCCAAGAATCTGGCCAGGCTATCAAACTTCGTGTTGTAGAAGACTACAATGCCAACATGGGGTTTGTGGACAGGTCAGACAGAATGGTCAACAGCTATGGAATTGCCTGCAGAGCATGGAAGTGGACCAAGAAACTGTTTTTTGACCTAACAGGCATGACCATTCTAAAGCATTTCTTATACACAAGTCATGTGGCGGCAAAATGACACACAAAAATTTCTGTGAAATTCTCGTTTGCGAATTGATTATCCATTCGCAACAGGAAAATTTGACAGCTAGTGGCATTTCAAGGGGCAGACTAAGTCCAACTGCAGTGTCGCTTGTGCCCAGAGCACGCTGTATTCCTGCAGGCAGTGTGATGATCTGTGCGTAGTGAACTGCTTCGAGAAGTGGCATATGCGTGTGAACTTGAGTCACTAGACACAAAGAGAAGCTTTGACTGTGTTGACGTGAGGCAAATTATATCTTTGTACAGCACGGGCAGAAAACATTTGCTGTGTGAATAAGTGTTGTATACTCCTATGTACGTAACATCACACATGCCAGTGGTGAAAAGCATGGGGTAAGAACATAAAAAATTCATAGAAATGTCATAAAATATGTCATGCAAAGCAACTTTTGAATCTATCATAAAGTATCGTGATTACCGATTTATTGCTAAAACTCGACACTTTGTCTATTAATGTAGAATTTTATTCCCTTTCAAACAGTTCTTATTTCATAATTTTATGTTATATAGAGCAGAAAATATATCTGTTTTTGTGGAGTCCTGCAATTTCAAGATTTAAATGCCCAAAAGATTCCAGCCACCAGGGGACTACTGGCTTTTAAAAGTCAGTAGTTTAAAGGTTAATCTTGGAAATTAGGTTTTATCAGAAATATATTTGGGTCTTCAAGTAAAGTGATATTTTTTTCTGATGTTAATCAGTATTTTGACAAATTTTAATAATGATCCCTGATAATAATTTCATATAAACTTAACCAGTTGTTGCCAAATTGCTCCATCCAGCTGTGAGACTGATGGACTGACATGTTGAAGCTAGTAGTCACTTTCTGTAGGCTTGATGAACATATCCAAAAATTAGAAAACACTGTGCAGAGATTGTGTTCATTACCTAGTGTCAGTAGTCCTCCTGCAAGCAGAGTGTGATGAAATTGTTATGTAGAATATTGCATCAAATTAGGGCTGATGCTTTACCTGAAGGTGTAAATAAGTGTTTCCTTTAGCTCATGAAATACAAGAATTAAGGTTATTTAAATACTAAATTAAAGAAGGTATACATTTTGTTATTTTTGTTTTCTTTTTGATGAGTTGTTGGGAAATTTGTTACAAATAGGTCTGTATATGATGTTCATGCTGGCCAAATCGGAAGATGGAGGGTGATGTATCTCTTTTTTTTTAAACATAGTGTTTAAATTTGAGAAGCAGCTCATGTCCTTCAATCTGCTGCATGTTTCTTGTCAAACCACAGACTTTATCTGTACCTCACATTGAACATTATTGCCGTCATCATAAAAAACCTGTTTTCCAAATTTTAGTTTATAACATAAAACACAGGTTGTATTAAATAGCTGCAATTTTATGTGAAGCATTTATTTTGCAGTTTGTCATTCCATGTCAGATCAACACAGAAAACTACAAAATCTGTGTTCCCATGACATATTAATGAAATTGTTAAGATACAGTCTCTGGTATAGGAGAGTTTACATTCCAGTTTTTAAACCTGTAGATGTACTAGCTTTTATTGATCCTAAGCTTATTTTAGTCTCACTGCAAAAAACAAATTGAATAATATTTCTAGTCAAACAGTGAACACTGTAATAAATGGTACTTTTCACCATCAACACGTTCTTTTTATTTATGTTAATTTATCGAAGTAATGTGAGGCATTATCATCATAATCCCTTTTTTTTTAATTATTATTATTATTAACAAGCATGTTCCATTACAGAATAGCAATACTACATGCTAAGAGGTTTCTTTTGCAAACTCTAGTAACTCCTAATATAATACATTATATATACTCTATCTATCGATACCTAGTTATGTTTTAAGTTCCTATTTACTAAATGTCCATATGGAAATTTTACTACTTCTAAATATTTTTGTTAATATTAACCATTTACAAAATTTCAAAATTTATAGTGTTCACAAACCTTTGAAAGAATTTTGTGTACTTGTTTGCTAGATAGAGTTTGTAATTGGCCAGTTTCCGCCAGCCTTCATAATACTATTTCTAAGAACTTGTCTCTGCTTTTTTAATAGATTGCACTCCCATAGTAAATGATCAGTTGTTTGTGGACTCATTTTACAGAGGCATGTTGGATCATCAGTAATCTTAAATCTATGAAAGTATGTCCTCAGTTTGCCATGTATGGTTATAATCATTGAGAAGTTTATGCACATTTGCAGTCTTTTTGATATTCTTTCTTTTACAATGGAGAAGAATGTTTTTGTTAATTCACCCTTGTTTGAG
>JGI20166J26741_10232226_pt1 | contig 16740 bp, 10 predicted proteins | sample TergutCu122P5_FD_26741 | JGI IMG/M metagenome (IMG submission 26741)
TATCTCTCCTCGCTGGCGGCTAACTTCTTTGCAGAAGACATCGAGAAGCTTGTGTCACGATATGACAAATGCCTCAACCGTTTTGGCGATTATGTAGAAATATAAGTAAGACCCTGCTGTACTTTTGGTAATAAAATTATTGTTATGTTATGTCAATTTGTCTTTTTTTATAGCCCATCGGAGGTTAAAAAAAACAGCCCTCGTATTACAGCACTTCAACTGGTCAACTAGAGCTTAACTATTAGTAAAAAAGATGTTACATAACAATCCAAGTATTGTTGAAAAAGGACAAAAGTGAGTTACAGACACCTGAATGCCATTCCAAAACCAACAATTAAGCATTAAAATGACCAAGTTAACTCTTGAAACACTTCATGTTATGAAACAATCCTGATAAAGCTGCAAACCAAAAAAACACTTGGCATTCTACAGCATTGCTTACAGACCATACAATGAACATATAATGCTGAAGTCTGTGCAGCTTAAATATCTATTTTTGTTTCATTATTTACTGACCATTTAATCAGATGTGTGCTTGTCAGCATAGCAAAGAACATTCATGTTCTATAAAAGAGATTTCTTGGTTACTGACGATTACCTTCCAAGGAGGATGCTGTTCTGTGATGCAATTCTGACACCCACTTGGAATGTTAGTCCAGACATTTGTGTGTGTGTGTGTGTGTGTGTGTGACTAATGTTTGATGCTCAAAAAGTACAATGTTCTTTCTCTGATGACTTTGCCCAGCTCGTAAAAGCAGCTGAAACCAGTGGATGCCAATGAGCAATCAAAGTATGGCAATGGCCTACAAAATTTACATCACAACCATCACATTTTCTGTGCAGCACACCCTCTCATCTCTCAGTCACATAACTGCAGGGGCAGATTCGCTCTCTGAAATGTGCCTAAAGAGACACTGTCATGATGGAATAATGTGGATAGGTTTTAACTACACAGAAACCTTTGCGGAACCTTTCTCAATAAATACAAGACAACTGTATGATCCAGACTTAACTGTCTGATCAAACATGTGCAAAATGCAGAAATATAAACAATGAACTAAGACTGTAAATAAAATCTGTATACTTCTATAAAGAAACGACACATGAGACACTCACATAATAAAAACTGACCAACAAATGTACCAGAAATTTAATAAATTACACCAAGGCATTTATTTAATATATATAAGACAGTACATTCACAACAACTCATTATAGACATGACCACACTACTTACAAAGACTGCCTCTGGAATGAAGCTACAACTCATGGTTAATGTATATTAATATAATATTGTAAACAATAAGAATAAAAATGAGACAAAAAATCTTGGTAGAGATACCTAACCCCTTGACATTCAAGATTATAATTAGAATAAACAGATAACTGGTTACAATACTAGCAGCATGTATCACTTTCTTATATCACTGAATTTAAACCAGCTGTGTGAAGAAAATGTCCTTGCCAAAAACATAAAAGAGACCTTAGTAACTAAAGGGGAGGCAACAAACTTAGACAGGCAATAAATATATTGTAGTACATTTTAACAGTAAAGGCTCTTATAAGAAAGAAAAAAAAGTACAAATCTAATGGTATAGGACCCAGGAAGAATTTCTCAATTTGATTTCTCCAGCCATACATTCTTCCTCAACCACATTCATCAGCAACCCAACCACTTGCACACTAACTGCTCAAGACATCAGAAACCAGCAATAAGAAAACACAAGATATAAAGTTCAACAATGTAAAGAGTGCTAATAAAAATTGAAAACTCAGACCCTTCATTAAATATGCAGGGTAATATTTTTTACAATTTTCATATTATGCCGGTAATTGTGGGTATCATTCTGCTTGTTAAAACAGGTGCACCATTACATCTCTAAGTCACTGTCACCATCATCACACAAAACCACTCTACTGTAAAAAGATTCCTCATTAACCACCCCCCTTTAGATCCTACAGATAAAAATGCTTCGAGGAGTTCATCCTTGCACTGCAGAGTTAAAACTTCACCTACAAATTTTAGTCCTTATCACTGTTCCAAAGCATGAAGCAGTTAGTTATCGCCATCATCCTCCTCCTCTTCCTCGGATTCTGCTTCAGCCAGCCACATCAGCCACTGGTTTACCTGCAATAACCCAACACAGCTCAATCTTTCTTCACCACTGCATTCTCATAAAACTGGTCCTTCTGGAAGGCCATGCCTTGAGTAGCTCACATATGTATCACACCTAGCCCACATTCACAATGTCCACCTCCAAATGCAAGTCAGAAGATCCAGTACTTGAGCCCAATTGCACAGTTTATGCATAATGAACAAGAGAATACAAAGCTTCACTATTACACATCATTGGTATTGTATCTTGTGATGCTATTTAACAATGCTGATGGTAGGGTAGACTGCACAGTACTGGGACACACACACACACACACACACACAATGTGGACACACGAACCCCTGGTCAAGATGATCAACATGCTGACCATGACTTGAAGCAGGCACATCTGCATAAAATCCACAAAGGTTGCTGCTTTTGTCAACGACATACATATACAATGAATGCAAGAATCAAATGATATGCAAATTCATGGATGCACACTAGCGATATAATGAAGCTGGAAGGTGGTCCAGATAGTTTTCCATGTTATAGCCAACTCCAAAACACACTCTGTTAACAGGCTCCCAAGGTTTATTTGCACTTAATAGACCTATGTCAATCGAGGCATATGTAAGATGTGTTTGTTAAAAACTCAAGAATAATGACTATTACAGAGTTTGAAAATAAGCAGCAATGACACATTTAGTTTCTAACACAACTCTGAGCGCACCGAGAGTCAAATAATGGTATTATTCGCAATAACTTACTTGGAACAGAGCCTTTCCTTTGCCAGGGTAGGCATCAGTAATATCTTCCTTCCACTTAAGAAATGCATCTTCCTCGACAATCTCCAGGTCATAGAGATTTACAAACCATCGCAGCAGCATACCTGCAAGAACAACTTGCCAGTGACTTGTGACTGACAGCCTGAGCCATGGCACAGCCCATAATGCTCAAGAATCTCTCAAATCACTGAGGAAGGTAGACTTTAAAGTGATCCCATGGATGGCATCATTTGATGCAAAATGAAGTGGAATATTTTAGTAGAGTAAATGCCAATTTCAACTCATAATTACAAGATCACAACACATTCTAAGGCATACTGTTTGAGAAATTCTCCTGCTTAATAACAAGCAAACACCTCTATAAATTCACTTTACATATTTAGTTAACAATAAAATTTACTGGCTTTTTAAGACAAGCTGCATAAGCCATTGTATTTTCCACAAATTGAGGTGTATTTCACAATTCTATCCATTTCTATTCAAATATTATGTTTTGCATAAACTATGCACTAAAGTAAATACCCACCCTGCTACGATAAAGGTTAATATGAATGATGGCAAGCGGACTACTTTACCCTTTACGTTACCTTTTGGGAACTGCACCGAGTAACAGTAGACCTGCAGAGAGTATACAGCCATCACTTGTAGGTCTGTCTGTTCATGAAGGAATGCCTGAAGCACCAGTTTGTATTTCTCCAGCAATGTTTTCTCCTTCTCCTGCAGAGCTTTGTCAGGGACTGTGTTAGGGTCACACCCCTCAACCAGTGTAGATTCCTGTCACATCAAAACAGCAATGTCCGTATTAAGCCTCAATAGTAGTGTCCCACGGACAGATGATGTACCTAATTTGTGCAGGTATGATATATTCAACATACTACGGAGCATGAACAAGTCTAAACAATCAGTCAGTGGCATATGAAACCAAATTCACATTTAGGGGACAGATTTAAAAACAAAATGCATTTCTTGAAGGCCTGCAATCTTGCGGTTCAGCATGGACATATAAAATTTACCAAGCAAACACAAAGAAACCAGCATATGGCATGCTAAGCCATTTGCCAGAACATTTTAAAGACAAGCATGTGATTTCTTGGGACAATAAGGTTAATTTACAATAAGTAATGTTGTCAGGCCAATGAAATCAAGGTGCTCAGACACATAACTCAATAAGGTAACAACACAATGCAAAAATTTAGTGTGGTAGCAATGATGCTGAAACTTCAAATTCTATTACCAGAGTTGCTCTGATCCCTCAACACTGGATAGTTTACCTGAGTGATGTATTTAACAAGCACAGTCATGAGTGCATTGATAAATCCAGCATTTGCGTGATGTGATGGATCCAGGTTCTCCTTGATCCACTTGTAGAACTGAGTGGGATTTGGATCTGCCTGCAACTGTTTCCACAGTTCCGACTGGATCCGCAGAAGAGGAAAAAGAAATGTGAGTCCGCGGTCCTCCAGGATCTCAGACAGTCGATCCTTGGTTCGATCCACTTCAGGCAGCATGTTCAGCAGATTAACCTGCAATGTTACAAAAAATTTTTGTACCTGTACACAGCAATGATGGAATATGTCACACCTCAGCCTCACTTGTTTCCAAACTTAAGACACCTCAACATCTGTCACAACTATGTCAAGCAAATCCCAGGTCTAGCTTGAGATACCCTTCAATACAGCTCCATCTGAAAAACATCAGATTCCAAAAATTAACACTTAATGGGTACAATGGGACTTTTTGCTCTTTCCACATCCATAAAGTGTCAGCAGGGGTGGAGTACAACATAGAGGAAATACACATGGTATCACCACATAGGTCCTGGACTGAACACAACATGACACTACTGTCCTTTCTGTATGGTGGCAATTTTTAAAACAGCTTAATTCAGATGATAATTGAAAGTACACCTTAAATAATGTAGAATCTTAAATGAAGATAGGCTAAATGGAAAGATGCAATAACAGATAAAACCACAGCAGGCTAGGATACACTACTAGAACTCTGAAGGTACAAACAAGTGCTTCAGTTCATTAAATACATGAAATGTGTTTAACAAGTATCTTACCTTGCTATTGTTGAAAAGTAGTGTTAACTTTGTACGGCCTTGAGTCTTGTACAGCTGTTGCAAAATCAGCATAAACAAAGGGTAATATGCACCATTTTCTGTTATCTCTGAGATTTCCACAAGAGAAGTAAGCTCTTCTGCGATGGCATGAGCCGCAAAACCTACAGAACATCACAACCAACATGTTACACTGTTAGGCCATTATCATAATTTAAAAAGCCAAGACTTTTACCTAAAAATTTTACCGGTGGTGTTATGAACAAGAATTTACTTATGCAACAAAACCAGTCAACTACAGTAATCCCACTCACAGTGGATGCCACACACATGTGCACAGCTAGCTTATCAAATGCATGTAACTCATTTCTGGCTGTATGCCATGTGTTCCACTACAGGGCATTAACTAAAGGCTTATTCAAATCTGGAAGCAAACTTACGCTTCATGAACTGTGTGCAACAGAAATATAGTGCAACACAGTAGTTGTATACTGCCAAAATCTACATAAGGTACAAAACATACAGTTTTGTAGAACAGTTAGAAACTGGTATCCCAGTGTTTCAGTTCCTTCAAAATCAAAGGAACTTCAACCACTGAACAGATCTCAAATCGGTTCCATTATAGAGAAGACGCCAGGGCAAACAAGTATTTTTTCAGAAGAAACACAATACTGGACCAAGTTCAGAAACACGCCCACAAATATATTTGTTGTCAGAATATGGTTCAAAAATTAGTTTTGTGAAACAATATGTGGTGGTGAAGTCACTGTATTGCTGAATTATTTTATGGATGATATTATTGCAGCATTTAAATAAGCCAGGTAACAGATGGCACTCTGGAGACAATTCCAGACTAAAACATTAGGTGACAACCATGACAAAGTTGGAATATGCTGTGCTGTCGGTGTGACAATAATCAGACCCATCCTGTTTTTAGAGATGATTAATCCAGAGAAGGCATAGTGGTGAACAAAATCTCACACCATTCCTTACAAACGTACATGACAAGAAAAAATAGGGTGCAAATGTCCATTAAGTGCCAGGAATTTAATGGCTGCCTTATGCAACAATTTTTAGTTCCTCTGTGGGATTCTGATTTACCTGAAATGATGCCATGCAACTATCATCCATGAGGATGTTCCAAAGATGTCTATCAAAACAACACATGTGCAGATGATAAACTTAAAGAAATTACATAGCACGTGTTATCAGAAATTTCAAGACAAGAACTTTAACAATAACAACAACAACAACAACAACAATAATAATAATAACAATAATAACAATAACAACAACAACAACAATGATAATATCGACAACAACAACAATAATAATAATAATAAACAGCTAAGTCAATGTCAATTACACACAAATTTGTAGACTAAGAGGCACAAGCCCATTATAGGATTAAGATTCACTGGTCAACTAATGAAAAACAAACAATGAAAGGACAAAAGTTACTTTTATGACACAGAAGCATTAATAAAGGAATAATATGTCTCATCTGAAGTGGAAGGCCTTCTACCAGAGAAGCAGTATTTCAGTCCACAAATAAGGCATCATTTGGAATGTAAACTGAAGCTCAGACACTTCCAACCTTCACCAGGTCATAAAAACCTTCTGGTGGAAACCACGAATGTTTAGAATGCAGTATCATCACAGCTTCAATGAGATGAGTGACAGAGGAAAACGTTACCGGAAAAAATGGTATCTAGAATAAATATGGGCTCCATTACACTGGGGTAAGGGAATCTAGTTTTAAGGCATTATTCTCTGCCCATTAATTTCTGAATGCCTTTCACTTCCCTAACTAATAAACTTGGGTATACAAATCCTGCTGCTCCCAAATGGCCAGGAGACTATCCAAATTAATGCTTTACCACACCACATGCATCCCAAAACCGATTACACTTTGGCATATTCAGCATGACACTTTCCCTAGGCCCAAGGTACGAAGCACAGCAAATACCTGCTATGCTAAATATTATTCTAGAATAAATGCCAAAGAATACAGTCATGAAGATCAAATAATTATTAGAAAAATAAATTTGTATTTATCCCTTCCAAATACATTGACAAACACACAGGATTGATGCTATCATGCAAGTATGGTTTAGCGCATAAAATCAGTTGCAGCCTGCTTCTGTAAGCTAATATTATGGCCACCTGGGATTAGTGATAAAGTTTTAGCTCCATCAGTTCATCTACAGCAACCACATGCATAAGTTTTGCTCTGTTGTCTAGTAGCAGCACAAGTGAACTTATAGATTCATTTCAAACTTGGAAAACAACTACAGTAACATAAAAAATGCTCACAACTGTTTATGGAAATAAACACAGTCTGTCTTGTGTGTCAGATTCACAGATGTATGAGATGGCCCTGAATATGATCAAAGAATGATATGACCTGATAGAATTCTGAATACAGCTCCAGATAACCTTTAACTGATCACCAAGTGACTGTCAAATCCCTTCATGATAATGGATTAACGGCATATTAACCTTTATGCGCCCAGCATTTCATATATGATACAGGGATTTAAACAGAGTACTGAACATTCCATGTATAATACGCTGTGGCCATTTAAACATGCTGTGGTTATGCCACAGACAATGGCAGTATATATTACTACTAAGAACCAACTGTCTTTATTTGATAAAATGCCAATGGTACACAGGTTCTTACATGCCTGTCTTACATTTCAGTTCAGATCATGCACTGTTACAGAAGGGGGGGAATAAGTGACTGCATACCACTGCCACACAAACCAATGTCAGTAATTACTAGCCACAATGTCAATGTCACACTTTTCCCAACACATATGCTGCAATTGGGATGCCTCAGGTAAACTCCACTTAGGGTTATAATTTGAACTGAAGTTTGATATATAGAAATAAAAAGACTGGTATGTAAAAAGTCCAGCCATAAAGAACTGAAATATATGGCTTTTCACTACGTGACCACCTGTTTCAAATTCATAATAACAAGACGGATTGAATGACTATTCACTCCTCAGTAAGCAATCTGTGATGAGTGAGCATAAGACAGCCAGGTTCCTGTTCCCAAACTGGATATCTGTTTTTGTTGGGGACAGAGAGGGGTACGAAGCAGGGGCCCCGAGTGGCAGCAGCTCTGAGGAAGAGGGAGTTTTGAATAAAAACCAGGGGTTGTCACATCTGCATCTGGATGGGCCTACATCCAGAGGTCAAGTGACCAGCAGTTTGTTTTCTTAAAGTGCCTCTAAAGAAGGGTAAGTTTTTCAGAGTTGGCCAGGTCAACAGGTCCAAACACCATCCACTTCACAGTGGACACGTCCCCTCTGGCCGCCAGAGAAGTGTAATAAAACGCCTTTAGAGAGGGCCACAGGGAAAAAAAGGCACTGATACACCATATACAAATGGTAACTCCAGTCCAATTAGCATTTTCCTGTTGTATTTTGCAGAAATTATCACACTGCTGGTGGTGGGAACAAAGATACTACCAAGACCACCTTGACAGATTGGACAAGGGACCTTCGTCCCTCCATGATTGGACTGAGGCTGAAATTCTCGTGTTTCTTGCGATAACAATACAAATGGGAAACTGCATACGGACGAACTGACAGACTTATGCAAGATGACCAGACAATTCCATATAAGTTTCTACAGTAGCGCTATGAAACAGGACAGATATCTGCATATCTGTCACTTTCTGCACTTCACAGACAACAAGAATGAGCATGACATGACAGATGAAAATTCTGACAGGTTAGGGAAGATATGAAATCTGTCTGAATTTCTAAACATCATGATATAAAAATTTTACAGCCCTTCTGAACATCTGGCTGTAGACGAAGTTACTGTTTTGTACAAACAAAGGGTCTTTTTCTGACAATACATACCCAAGAAACTCAAGCTATTAACACTATTTCCAACCTACACGACGAGCCTGGTTAGGCATATGATATGACAATTTATTCTTTCCTTGACGGGGTAAGGAAATTTTCTATGGAGATCTTCAATTCACCCTTGTGAAAGATATGTTGGAAACAATGATACAAGTCGTTGGAATGGAATTGCACTAAACCAAGATTGGTGTGCCTTGGTCCACGACAGTGACACATAAAATATGTCACGTGTGTGTAGTAAGATGATATTTTTGAGACTACCACACCAAAGTGCAATTCCACAACAGTGAAGGTGGAATTTCCTATGCAAACTTGGGGCCCAAAACAGACATGTAAGTGAAATAAAATGAAAACGATAAACTTTTTAAAATTAGCTTATTGCATGCAGGCACTAAATATTTCTACTGCATTTTTTGACAAACTCTGAGTTATTTCCAACACTATACTCCATATTTCATTTTTTCATCTTTGGTCCATAAGATAGAAATGTTTATTTTTCAATATGCGCAAACAACTTAACAGGATGTTGTGAAAAACTCTGTACCATGGGCAAAACACTCTGAATTAAATACTTGGAAGATAAAGGTTAACAAGAAAACTCAATCTTCATATTTGGGAGAGAGGTAGATCTGTGCGGTCTCAGGGATGAGGAAATGGAGCACACGGACACAATTTTTTGAAGACCATGATGGCATGGGAGGTAAGCCACACATTTTACACACCTGACCCTGCAACAGTGGAATTCTTTCTACTTCTCAAATGGAAAACCAGCTTCAAAGGTAGACTACAGGATACTGAGGACATCAGGAAGATGGTAACCACCCAATCAAATGCATTCCTTTTTAAATCCTCTGATGAATGTTTTGGGAAATGGTTATAGACGTAAAAAATGTGTTCCAGTCAAGGGAGATTACTCTCAAGGAAAATAAAACAATTTTCTTACTCCATTCTTACAGCATCAATCCAAAAAATTTACTCTTTGACCACATGACCATAATTTCAGCAGCAATAAAGACAGACTACTCACCTGCAACATGAGAATAGATTCGTGGAATCTCTTGATCCTTTTCAGCCATGTGTGCAACAAGATCACGAAAACCATCGAGGAATTGAGCAGAGGACACAAGCGATTCCTTCTTTAATTCCACAATCACACTGCCTGCAAGCTCACGATCTGCATCTGCAAAGAAACAAGACAAACTCCATAGCAGCACTTTGTTCACATCAGACTGAATTAGTTTCTTTACACTGGATTCAGGTACAATTCATGGCAAGCATTAGGTACCCATTGTGAATATAAAAGCATCAATAAGCAGTCTATATTCAGCAATTAATCACACATTTCTCTGAAACCTGGCCAAAACTGTGAGTCTTAACTAAAATTGGAAATAATTCTGTAGTGTTAATAGAGCTCGTGTTTAAAACATGACAAGAATACATTTAGGCATTGATGCACACAACAAGGCAGAAATGGAGCACTCAAATTCAAACTGCCTGATGCATGTTCAGTGCATTATACACCAGGAAGCGTACTGTGCCCATTATGAAATGGAAATCTATCATGGATATTATTTGTGCCAACTGTAAATTTAATCACAAAATACGCAGTCTACCACCCCCAATTCCATTAGTCTTTATCAAAAACTGAAGCAGGGTACATACGCATTATTCTGTACTGAAATCTGGTGCTTTCACAGAGGGAAATTACTCAAATGTTTTTCTGAACATAACTAAGCAAGCATTTTCAAGAATAAAACTTGTAACAATTTTTTCAAGAATAAATGGTGATCATTTGCATCAAAGTTTAGCACGTCACCAACATTCCAACAGCTACAATTTTCAGCTTCAGCCACAATTCTCCCGTGAAACTTCAGACAGATTAACGCTTTTGATTTTATGGTAAATAATCCCTGTCATGTTTTACATAATAAGAATCACACCAGAATCAGTAAAACACAACAATTCATTTATTCAGTATTAAATGAACAATGTGTTTCAGCCCAACACACGACCACCAGGTTGGCAAGAATGGAAAATTAAATTGTTCAATTATCTTTCTTTTTTTGCTTCTGATTTCAAAAGTGTTCTATTGTAGTGTTTAAAATGAAAGTTAAAAAACTGCAGCTAATTTTATCTATAATTGTTGTCACTGTGCAGTCAAAAACAAAAAACCAAAACTTGAAGGGCAACACATCTGACATATCCAATTCAGTCTTCCATATTGTGAAAATGGACAATTAATAGCTGCAAAAGGGCATGCTGTAAGAAAGCAGTTCACTGTAGATATTTTACCACTTTTATCCAAGGTATGTGTCATGATAGCAAGCAGTACATGGCGCACAAATCTGTCAGGTATCTTCTGTTCCCGGTACGAGCTGAGGGCATCCTGTACATTGCCAGATCGAAGATACTCTTCCATGAGTGACTCCACCTTCTTAAGGACATCCTCCTTGCTGGGACCCTGCAAGTGAATCACTAAACTTACAAAGCAGGAAAACAGCAAGATTATATGTCACAAAAACAACCTCAAATTCAACTCAGACATCTTCAACCTTCATCTGGTCCCAATGAACCTTCCGGTGGAAACCGCGAATGAAGTAGTAGAAATTATCATCATTGTTGCATAACATCTCCAACAAAGAGAAGGAAAAAACAGTAATCTGTGTAAGATTTGTTACAGCACAACTACACAAAACCAGGATGCCACATTGGCCAGACAAATAAATTTTGTGCTGTAGTACCTAATAATTTTGTGAGTCATCGGTACAGAACCTGCTTTATGTCACCCTTCTGACACCCACCATTTTGAAGAGGTTCCTAGACTTTTGGAAAATCTCATGCACTCCTGCCTGCATTATGGCCTTTAACAAACACAATATTATGCACACACCACGTTCTGGTAATAATGACACTGCTGATCCCTTACGGTGTTCTCTGCCATGTTACTTGGTGGCCTAAACACAGCTTCGTTCTTTAACATGTTACTAATATGCACTGTGCATCACTTTGTGGGGAATGAAAAATACTTAGATTTATCAGTAGTATTATCTGACAATCTTGACAAAAGTACCTTAAAATTTTTAATCTTTTTTTAAAATTTTGTACAATGACCAACAACTGCACAATTAATTGACAAATTATCAAAACCCTCCTACATGTTTCGACATTACTGTGTCATCCTCAAGGAATTCGTATTTAGTACCTTGCCAAGTTACACAAGTATGTCAAATGCAGTAGTTGGTAACAGAATTTAAAGCTGTCCTATTTATAATAAAATGGGTTAAAATCATTTTGTTTTTACAATGAAGTCTGTCTGTGTGGTGGCTGCATATACAATCTGTAGGTTGATGCTGTCGTCTTGCTGGCCCTGAGGAGTGTGAAAATTTGTCAATTTATTGTGCATTTGTTGGTCATTGTACAAAATAATAAAAGATGCACAGTACAGGTATTAAAATAAGTGTCTTAACATATTTTGTACAATGTAATTGATAACCCTATGGGAAGAGGAATAAAGAACAGTAGATCCTTCCATACCTTGTCTTTTTTCCCCCCCTTGTTCTTGTCAAGTGAGGCCTGTTTAATGAGTATTGGAGGTTCTTTATGCAGCAAAGGAGGGCTTGGTTTCAGCTGAGGTGGAGCCATGAGTGGTTCAGTCATCAGACCTGTAGAACGACCTGAAACAATTATTAATGCTGGTACATGATATCCAGATGTTCACATAGAAACACCAACTTGCCAATTAATACCGTGACAACCAAGCTGTTGTTTTGTTGCTCATGGAACACAAAGTGTGCTGTACAACTCAGACGTCATCACCCTTCAGCAGGTCATAATAAACCTTCTGGTGGAAACCGCGAATGATGTAGACATGTATCATCACAGTTACAGCACATCCATTTGGGGGAGGGGGAAACTCTTAAAACATTCACTTTAAATGCAAGTGTTGCCAACCTGCACAAGCTACTGCCTAATGGGGATGTAACTCCTAGCACTCACACTGAAGATAACTTCCATTACCACAATGTCCTTCAGATGTGACAGTCCCTCCTCCAAATCATGCCCCAGTCAACTCAAAACAAGCATCAAGTGCAGAAATGTTGGGAAGCTGTTACACTTCTCACCATGCCCATATGCCAGAATTACAATTGGAATACTACTTGGGCATGGCTTTTGAAATATAAATATCCAAATTTCTATATCACGCCTATAGAATGCATCCTAATTTTCAGCTTTGTAAGACACGAGATAAGCACTAAGCAACCACGTCCCAAAACATAAGCACATGTACAACATATATTCAGACTTCAAAAAATTGCTGTTACAAGGAATATAACAATTTCAGCAATAAAATAAAACTGAATGTAGATTATATACAAAAAATGTATATGAAGATGAGTAATCTACACACACAATTGTAAGACCCACAAAAAATTTTGCTGACAGACATATGTCATTTAAAAACAAGGGTTTCCCACACTTTATATTGCAATAGGTGTCCTTGGATTAGTGAAGGTAGCTGCCACCAGAGGACCTCTATCGAGACCTCATCCACCCTAGGTCCTACTAAAGTTAGGACCTAGGGTGGTTGAGGGAAGAGAGGACAAACAATACTCTTCATAGGAATTCCTTCCTTAGATGATTAGATCTTTGTTCAATAACACTGTAGTCTGAAACCACCAATGAGCATACTATTTTCTCACTACAGCCATGACATCACTACACGTGCTTGTTGTTATGAGTCTGATGGGATATACGATACTAAACAAAGTAAGAAAACTAATGTGTAAGCAGAAAAACCAGAAATGGATTATTATTTTACTTGCAATACATTTAACTTCTCAATGATATGTAACTCACAAAGTCAGCATATTTCCACACATGTAATGTACCTGGATTGAGTGATGCTGGCTTGGTGTTGGCTTGTTTGAACATCATAGACATTGGGGCAGGTCGCAGCGAAACATCCTCAAGATTGCCTTGTCCTTGTTGTTGTGCCAACATAATTTTATTCTTAAAACGAGGAGGAAGTTCCTTATTTCCCGCTGAAAAAAAACATAACAATCTACCACAAAAGTATCAAAACTGAGGCACCACAAACACGACTCAAACGTGACACACACATAGGTTTTTAATGCTACTACATGTTTCAGCTGTAAACAGTTGCCATGTAGAAGGATTAAAAACCAATTGTGCAATTAGTTGTGAATAAACATGGGTGTATAAGGCAACTGCAGGGAAAATGTAAAACACTAGATTCAAATGAGATGTGTGTCCCATACAACCAATGTAATTAGAAATCATAAACTTTTTAAAGATACTCACCCTAACAGCTATATGCACTATCTGAAAATGTTTCTGCATTGAAGTATAATATCCAGAAAATCTTCCCAGTGTAAGAAATGCCAGTGAATGATGTACTGGGTAAAAGCTATTGTTCATATAAACACACACCATACTTTTAACAACAACCCATTGTCATAATTCAAACACTCTGAAAGCTATAAAAAGCTTGTGAAGACAATGTGTGTAAATCATTCAGTAACATTCCTATATCGGAGAATTCAGGTCATCTTTGATATGATGCTGTGTCAGTGTGTGTGTGGTTCCTGATGATGCTGTGTCACTATGAGAGTGGTTCCCGACATTTCTAAGAATCATAAACCTCACACCCAATGACATAGTATCACACACCAGAATACCTGCACACTCAGTAACAAACACCAAAAAATCATTTAGTATCGTATAGGAACAAGTGTAAGACACATAACATGCTTACAGTTCCTATAATAAAAGCCAACAAAATGCACTATTTTTCAGCTTTATTTCGTAAAGAACTCTACATATTTCAGATAGATTTACTGTCCATCATCAGGGGTCTTAATACTGTATTCACAGCACTAGGTATTTTTCATACTGTAAATTTAAAGATGGTGTAAAATTACTAGTGTATATACATACACATTGCAGTTAAATTGTAAAACATGTTGTGAGTAAAATTCTATGCTATATAAAAAGCTTAAAAAAATAAAAATATTCCCGAAAATGCAACAGGTTCTGCCGATATAGTAAAATTTTTTGTTTACATACTTAGTTATTTTGCCATCAGTATGACAAATACCTATTGTTGTGAATACAGTATTAAGACTCCTGACGATGGACAGTAAATCTGTATGAAACATGTGGAGTTCTTTACCACATAAAGTTGAGAAATGGTGCATCTCGTTGGCTTTTATTATAAGAATATATCAGGATGCCCGGTCCTCTGAATGCCCAATGCTTACAGTTATTGAAGTTCGGTTGTTGTTGTGTGTTGTTGACGATGTGGTTCTGTTTACTGAGGTTCTGACTGAAGTTTTGTCTATTGCCACTAGGAGCACTTGGATAGAAAGTCTGCTGTGGCCGTGACTGACTGCTGCCAGGGCGGAAGTTAGACTGGAAACCATTCCCAGTAAATCTGCATCACAAAGAAAGAAAAATCTGACAATAACAGAACCACTGATGGTGGTCACACCGTGATATGAAAAACTACGCTGAACCAAATATCCACAATCAAATTCACAGCCACTGCAATCAGAGTAGTCCAACACTTTTTGCTGTTTTCACCCCCTTGATAATTGTATGCATTCTCTAATGTGGCAATGGTTAGTACAGAGGTGCACAAACATCACATGCCAGGTCACCATGCTGACTAAACTGTGCATGGTGGATTGTAATACATCTGGATCCTTGGTATGGAATTTGCTTCATGCCACCCTTCCGGCACCTAGAAGTTTCAGAATTCTAGATTTTTGGGAAATCTGTGCACCCCTGACTTAGACACAACACTTTACTGAACAGCCCGAAACTGCATCCTGTTAACTACAGGTTTTGACAAAAGTGTCAAAATCTTCCAGGATCCAATACAAGAGTATTACAGTTACCAATGCTAAGTCTGGTACCAATATTCTTTTGTTCTGGACTAGGCTTCCAAATTCTAGAAATATTCAAAACCTGCCACGGGAATATGCATCCCAAAGTTTAAATCAAAACTCTGGGCTTCTAACCAACAAAATAACAGTCAGGGCACTGCCTGCTTTCACCAAAATCTACACAAGGTACAAACTTTTGAAACAACATATCCCATAACATTTCAAATAATCAAAATATACAGATCACAAATTACTGAACATTCACATAACATTCCACAGGGATGCCTCACATATTCCAAAAATCAATACACTGGAACTTTTGCATATACTTTCCCAGATGAAATGAAGCTCGAACTTTGGAAAATGCAAATTAAAAGTTTCAAACCAATGTTTCATTTCTGCTTCAAGAGAATAAATGTGGTCTGTATGTAAAGTCCCTCATAAAACATTTAATTTTCTCTAAAACAGGTGGATTATACAACTTACGAGAACTTGTCGTGTGGAGCTGGTATGGGTGTGAGAGATGTACCCAATGGGAAGGGTGGCAACACTTCATCCAAGCCACCGCGCACCTTTAGGGGATGCCCAAACAAAGCGGGAATTCCAGCCCCAGGAATGCGACCTGCAGGGCCTGCACCAGCCCCAATATGGGGAGGGTAGCCTACTCGCACACTATTGCGAGGTTCTTCATCACGAATCTAGAATTCAATTGTTGCAGAAAAACTGTTAACCATTTGTTACTTAACAGCTTATTCTGCCATTTAAACTGTTGTACCACACAAAGAAAAGCCTTATTGTCTCATGCTGGAACTAGTATGTGCTTGCTAGGGTAAAAACCTCATATCTATTGACTGAAAACATATTTATACAGTGTGTCCCAGGAGGAATGTGAAATACTCCGGGAGAGTGTTCCTTATGTTAAACTATACCGATATAACCCAAAACACCTATATCCAAAGTTGAACAGTTACGGAGATAATGGCCAGAGAAAAGTGTGGA
>JGI20166J26741_10234449_pt1 | contig 16727 bp, 11 predicted proteins | sample TergutCu122P5_FD_26741 | JGI IMG/M metagenome (IMG submission 26741)
CACTCACGTCATAGTTGTCCTTAGGGTTACCAAGCACTTTACGCAGGCCGCAGCTAATGCGTAATCTCGCCAAGGTCACTGCATTGCAACGTTAGCTAGCAGTGTCTCGTTGCCGGGCATGCGCAGTGGATGAGTATAGCGTCACGGACGGCTTACAGTACGTGGACACCCCAGAAGTCCACACTTTTCGATGGCCATTATCTCCGTAACCGTTCAACTTTGGATGTAGGCGTTTTGGGTTATATCGGTATAGTTCAACATAAGGAACACTCTCCCGAAGTTTTGTCCATTCCTCCTGGGACACCCTGTATATCTAAACCGGAACTACCGGACAATCGGCATTATCGGACCATCCACTTCCCCCGATTATTCTTTCATAAATGAGTCAATACTATACGAATACTGTGAAGTAAAAAGCGTATTACTATATGTTATGTGGGTTTCTGATAGCAGTGTGTATTATGATCACTGTCCTTTTTGATGTAACACGTTGCAGTTTAGTACACATATAAGACGTTTCGTAGAAACGTAATGTCTTTATCTTTAGGGTACTTGCTTTAAGGTTGAAGGAGCAGATTTATCCTAAACGTCGGTCAACATAATTTACGACTCAGTGCGGTATGATGTTTGTAGTGTGACAAGCCTGTAACAAAAATTTTAATCTTCAGTAAATAAAAATAATGTGGGAAATATCTTAAATAATTTTATTAGAAAGTAGTAGACGTACTGTCCTGGAGAATAGGTTTCTATTTTCTATTCCTTTGTAAGTTACGTACTTAGAAGAATGCAAATAGAATAAACGGCATGATAGTTTCTTAGTTGGTATGTTATAATAATACTGGCAAGAATCGAGTAAATTATTGGAAAATTTACTTTACCATTTTCGATTTCCTGGTTATTCAAACGTTTCGCGAAAAATTAAGAGCAACTGGAATTTGGAGAAAGCTTGCTAAATTCTAGATTAGAGTGTTCTATATTATCTTTTTCTGCCAAAATATAGAAAGATACAATGCATACCGTTTAATTATTATTTTACCTGTTGTTTTGGGTTTATGTTATTGCTTAACGGAAGAAATATGTCGAGAAAAGTAAACCAAGAAAATTACTTGATCCTAAGAAGGAAGGAATCAAAAGTTTGAGAAAAGTTCACCGTGTGAGACTTCATAGTTTTTTCGTTTACCAAATCAAGGGTAGTTATGTCCATGGGAGAAGTAGCACGAATGGGGAAAAGAAGCAGGTGTAAAAAATTGTAGTCGGAAAACTGAAAGGCAAAAGGTTGCATAGGAGACTATATGTATACACATCTTACTGCACGGAACAGTGATGACTTTAAACTACTTACGAGAATTTAGGAGATTGGGGGAAAACACTGAAATGAATTTAAAAAAATATTTCGTGAAGTATGGATTACAATAAACTGTTTCTGGAGAGGATATTTTATAAGGCTTTTGTGAATCTTCGGATATTATGAAATGTTCTTCATGCCTTGGACAGGTGAATAACTATGAGATTATCACGATCTCTGTCCCATTGAGTCAGTAACTTACATAACTCTTGTCGCCGCTTCATCTCTTTCCAAAACAACCATCACACCGCTAGGAATATTAAGATTGCTATGGTAGTCCCGCAAACACAGAAGTAACTGGTAAAAAATTAAAAGTTAGCGTAAATATGCACACTTTCATAGGTAAGATCAGATTTTAATTTACATGCCACCATTAAGAATTCGTTTAACCCCAACTAACAAAAGCGCCCGGTTTTCGAAAAGGGTTTTTGGAAATGAATTCTATTTAATTCAGTCTTCAGTCTCTGGTAAATAACGCTGTGAATTTGGGCGAGTCTTTTCCGAAATTTCTATGGAATGTAGTGTTTTCATCTGCGAGGTTCAAGCAGTCCAGGAATCACTACCCCAAATACAGAGTATCACATCCTGGAAGACCTGAAACCTCAGTAATTCCGCTGTAAGAACACCACATCTTGTACTAAAATTACTTATTTATTTATATTAAGAAAACAATACTCAAAGTATGATACAAGATTTTATGTGCTATGTCAAGGAGCTCATTCCTGAAATTAATTCCTATCAGAATTATATTATGGACTCTATACGATGGTCCGACTTACAAGATTTTACGAAGGTAAGAGAGTCGTAGACAGCGGCTTGGAAATCCGAGATTTCGCGAAATAAATAGTCGTAAAATAAAGCACACGCCGAAGCAATTGTCTATCCTACCGGGTACAAACTTCAAAACGTAATTATACACAAGGACTGGAACAATTATTCCAAAAATTCCGGTGACTTGCATAGTCAAAAAATTTTCTTTCATGTACGGAATCTGATATTTAACCAGGTTCACAATGGACCATAGGCCTCACCATTTCAATCCAGTCTAAATTTTCATAACTTGTCATTCCGAGATGTTGATGAATATAATCTTTACATCTGTAACTCCATCTCTTAAACCATCTCTAAATTTGAGGCTTTCGGACAATATTTTTTACTCATTCCCTCTTTCCCCATACAAGGTACATTAATCTTGATGACTCACAGAGTGGTACGTAAGTCGCACAATATTTTAATATCGTGTCCATATTGTTTTAGACTATAAAATTCTAAATGTTACTCAATTTAACGATCGTCATGTCGGGTACACAATTCTGATCACTCACGTCGCTTTCACATGCAGGTTATATAAGCGCCTTCCTACTCTAACTTTCTTGCAAACTCGATAAATCTCACGTGTCACATCGACAAAGGTTTTGTTAAATTATAATAACAGCTTTTCATTACCATATATTAAAACAAACTGTTAATTTATGAGTGACAGTCGGAAATGGTGTACTGAGTAATATAACTATTATACGAATTCTGAAAGTCTGTGCAACTTCACTACCGTGGGTAATTAATATGTGAGGCCTGCGAACATCTGTGTAGAGCACGAATCATTTCATCAAAAACTGAACATGCTGTTTTCCCTCATATAGTTTTCTTTCACATACTCCATATTGCTGAATTATAGATTGTAGGATTAACACTTAAGAAACTCTGGCTCTTTTGAGGCTTAATCACTTTTCCTGCAACGTCTGTTTGAAATCTTTAAAAGTCTCTCGAGTCTTATCAGAATTTATCTTATTAGATAGCAAGGTAATATTTTGAAAGCATCAGACCATCGTTATATATTTTACTCTTCGACTGATTTCAAATGTGTGGGATTTTAACTGGTACTTCTGAAATGGGCATTGATGAAATTTCTTATAAGTTATCTGGCAAAAATATTTTCTTATGTAACGTAGCATTGTCTGCGTCAGTAAATTAAGGTCTCTTAAGACGAATCTCTAGTAGGCCTGAAGTAACCATTTTTATTATCGGGGTCATGGACAAAAGAAACCTGCTGACGTTACTAATGACTAAAATACTTCCACATCTGACATTTTTGGGGATTTTCACTTTGTTTGCAAAAGTATATTTTATTCACAATAAACCTTAATTCAAAATTGAAGCCAATGGGACATGGATGGGCTTAATTACAGGTAACGCACATGTCACATAGCCTCGACCAAATTACAGGGACGAAAATTAAAGATGAATTAAGTAATAAAAACGAGGCAGTTATGTCCTGTTTAAAGGCACTGTCGAGCTATTGGCCAGGACATACTGAAAAAGACTATCATGATCCATTCAGAGTAAAGGGTATGTCGCCGAAGCGAATCCAGAGCATTACCGTCACACAAACCTGCACACAACACGCCTGTAAAATACCTGTCTTTCTTTGAAATAGATATTTCCACGATTAAGTTATAGAAGTACCCCTTGTCTGACATATCTTAAAGTTAATAAGCATATAAGATAAGGATAATATTCTGGTGTATGTGGTCAGTTATTATTTCTAGATTATAAGCTACTAAACAGTAAAGTTTGATACGCTCTTCTTAAACCAAAATAACTTTTAGTTCAAAATTTAATAAAAATCACTTCAGAGACTTCCGACTTATGAGATAGAAAACAGGAAGTCAAGACTCTTTTAAAATAATAAAAATAAATTTTGTATTTGAAGTCGCTTTATAACCGACGGTTAGTCAATGGATACGTTTAAGGGCAAAAATATTTATTGAATTTGAGCTTGATAATTTACAAAAAATTAGTTCTTGCCTCGAAAAGAACACGAAATATCTACTACGGAATGAAAGCAAGTAATGACTTTCGGGAAAGTTATTATTTTCAGTTTAAGAGCCAACTGAAATTTCGTGGCGAAGGGTCGAGACATAACGATACATGAAATGGCACATAAGACTGCCATTTCCCATTAAACGGTTATTTATCTTGGAAATTGTTACACTAATGGAAGAAGCGTACTGAGTATCAGATATTCGTTTTATAATTCTATGCAGCTTCGAGGTGAAATATTTTGACTCCTATAAATATATAGCTAGTCGTTCACTGCATGCTTACGTAAATAAATATAAGTCTTCGATTATATTCTGTATTAACCAGAATCTTAACACTTCGGCATGCTTTAAATAAAACTCCTCAGTGTAATAATTTAAGACAATGTGTTTCCGAGAATTGGGTTCATAACGTGAGTAGAGATGAGCCTACAGTTACTAGAATATTTTGCAGTTCTTCCAAGCGAAGGCAACAAAAATTTGGTGTAAAACCTATCATTCGTTTATCAAGATGCACGTCCAGAAGACCTCTAGTCCTCATAACGCTGAGATTCTTAAAAAATAGTATGATTTGTGTAGTAAATTTGTAGTATTTTACAGGATTTAACATCCTATCCGAACAGTGTTCATTATGCAAATACACGTATTACTCAGGCTTTCAGGCCTACAAAATGACAGGCTCATGAAAGAACATGTGGTGTAAAATATAGATAATGATATACACATAATTCAATTTCACGAAAGATAATTTGTGTAAGTGAAAGGTGACCTACTGTACGTATATGTATAGCAGGATGAGAAAATGGTAATCGTTATCAAACACTTTGCGTACACACACACACGTACTTTGTTATTGTATATGAATATAAATTTTGATTTCTGTCTGTAAGGAAAGAACACATATTTAGCGTGTCTGGTAACTGGATATAAAAGCATTGCGATTGTCCAGGACGTCGAAAACTGTAACCCCAATGACGCGGGGCAATATCCCAGTTCACTGGCGTCATAAGAATATAAAAATAATATACAGAAGAGAGAAAAACTTTGACATTCAAGATCCATATAAGTATCATTAGGATAATAACAACAAGGAGAGTGAGATTGGCAGAGCGTGTAGGAAGCATGATGTGAATGAGAAATTATCACAAAGAATTAGTGGAAAAATGTATGGAAGGCCTTCGCATACGTGGAAAGATTATATTAAAGTAAATCTTAAAGAAATAATGTTTGAGGGTTTGTATTGGACTTACGTGATTCAGTACTGAGACCAGTGGCAGGATGTTGTTAACACGGTGATAAAAATTTGAGTTTCCCAAAAGCAGCATAATTTGCGTATCGACTATTAGCTTCTCAAAAACGAAACCTTACGATGGACATATTTTCTTCCTTCGTTAGTTCGACAGTTAACTTGTCGGTTAAGATAATTATTAGTTATACTCATCGTTAATTAGGTGACAATTGTTTTATGCCATCTTCTTTCATTCCCTATGATTAAAAAGGCATCCTTAAATACCGAATCTAGTGAAAGGTCTAAGGCCGGGATGTAAGAACTCAACTCAGTGGACTACTCATAAGACTTTTTTTGTACAGCAGGCTAGTTGCGGTCCACTTGAAACCCGTTGTTCTTCAAGAAAGTAACACCTCACGGCCATCATTGTAAAGTTACATCTTAATATTGAATGGAAAGGATAAACTTGTTACAGCAACATGATGAATAAATGGAGCTCTCAAGACTGTGTACAGTAAAGACTATGCTCTGATGAATTCGCTTTTATTAACAAAGTTAGCTTTATTACGAAAATTCAGGTCCCAGTAATCCCAGCTCATTAAGGCAATCTGGTATCGGAACTTATTTAAAAGAATATCATGAATCTCTTTTCATATTTCAACACTGTAAGAGGAGAAATAAAAGTTGTGTGCTATGATGACGCTTTGACAGACCGTTAGCTACCTCTCCATTTACAAAGGTTTCCGAGGGTTTTTTTTTCTTTCTTTCAAATTTCGTCTTTCGAAGAGCAAACACGCTTCTTACACTCTATGTATGTCTATCCTCAATGAAGAGATCGGTAAGTGAGACTGTGTTACGTACTCGTACGTGAGAGCCTCTCTTTCCTGTACTGTGTTATCCTATGTGCGTGTGTGTGTGTGTGTGTGTGTAGTCCTTTTGTGCGAGCGTCACAAGTAAATTTTGTAAGTAACGTACTGATGTGCAGACCAGGTGGCAGCGAATGCCAAAAGTGCCTGTCGCGTTCATTCTAATAGATGTTAGGTTAAATCTGACATATAAATAGTAAAGGAATATGGACATAAAGAATGACTCATGCTTTAGCAGGCATTTTGGAGTATATAATCTTTTTGGGACAGTCACGTGCAGTCGGTAGAACATCTCACCACTATACCGTGTCATCGGAGTATAACAGACCGGCTTACGTTTACTCACTCCGTCGTTTTTTATAAAAACCTAATTTACAGGGACTTAACGGGGTTTGAGGGTTGTGGATTTATCAAGAAAAACTATAAAGGTGATTTATGTTTTTGTCGATAATCTGAAGTAGTTTGTGTCTGATTCATTACTAGTCACTGGGAGCTAATAGGTTACATGTTCTGCTGATCTGAGATAAACTTAGCGCGGATAACTTTGTTGTTTAGCTTCTTCAAATACATTAAATTTTGTGAAATAACAGTCATTTATATTTTCCGACTTTTGGTATAACTACTTAAATCCAACTGAACACATTTATTTTAACACTGTACGCCGTAGTAACACTTATTAATTTCTAGTCAGAGAATTTAGTCTGTAACTTTAGCCGAAATGGGTGAAGCGACCACGCGTCCTTCCTCTAGGAAACCCGAAATACTTGTGCTCTGTTCGTTCAGTTAATCAAAGCTGGTTTCCTTGTTCAAAAAATCCCCTTTCTCTAATTTTCCTAACTAGTCTGATTGGTCTTATGTAAATTTATCAATCCCGCAATAGGTCCAAAACCTTAAAATGTTTATTGTTTCTCCCCATTGTTTCCTAATGACTGACGCAGTATCCCTTCTATACGTAAAACCCATATGAGCCTCTTCCACAGGCCAATTGTAATGTGTTACCGTAACTAACACAGGATCCACCCCCTCTTGATTTACATCTCGAAAAAGTGACGGTCCCAGCAAACTTCAAAACCGCATTAAATATGACACTGACAAATTTGTGACAAACTAAAATCCACTTTGTACTAACACGCAGCTTCTGTTACTCTCCAACTGTCTGTCTATCCTACTTCACACACGACTCCATCTTACACTCCGCTCTCCTAACCTATCTTCCTCCCTGCTACCAAAGTGAACTTCTGTGCTGCCAGATGCTACTGACCACCCGTCCAGCTTATACGTTCTCTGTCACTACATTGCAGAAATTAATTTTAATTATTATAAGTAAAATAATTAATCCTTTCCGGTCGTTATAAGGGGAAAAAGGAGAAAAAGGAACACTAACCACAAACCGGTATTATATCTTGAAGATATAATTTTACAAAAATCACCCGAATTTGTTTTAAGACTTGAGGTTCCACGGTGTTGATGAATATTTTTGAATGTGATGCCATGCAATATCTAAAGGTTTGGAGGAATATAATTTATCCATCTTAAGATCCTCATATCAAGAAAATAAAAGCTTTAAGACATTGATACCTCTCTACCAAACTACACGGTAATGATACTATAATTTAAATATGAGAGCAATGCAAGAAATTTCCGACAATATACAAAAATATTACTTAGTTTTCATCAGTAGAATTGTACCGTTGGAATAATCTAGCACAGATTTTCTCAGTTTAATTTCACCACGCAGCCCTTATTCTCTCGCTAAAATTCTGCAGAAACGCATTAAAATTCTTACGTACAACTAGAATACAAATCATTAAGTATAATAATAAATAAATTAAGCCAAAATGAGTTCAGAGTACTGTTTAATTGCACAAGAAAGTATTTAGAACCACATATCACATGTCATGTACACAAGAAATTAAGCTTAAAATCAATTATTGCAATACAGTATGTTGATAGTGCAGTGGAAACCACTTTGCGTAACCTTTATCTATACTAAAGTTTACAAGAATATGGATCCCTGTTTAAGAACAGGTGTGTTCTCTTTTCGGGACCTATGTACCAGTTATCGTTGGTATTTATATATTCTTCCCCTGTTCTTCTTTTTTGTGTGTGTGTGGTATCGCTACTGATTTGTTCCAGAACGACTGTCAAATTACCGAATGCTTTGTTGTGTAAAAGAGCCGCTTCGTACAAAAGCTGGTTGGAGTTGAAAGAATATTAATCTTGGCTGTAATGATTCTACTGTTGTTCGACAGTCCGTGGGATTATACGCCGAAGTTGTCTAGAAAACCCTTAGACGGGGGAAGGGGATCAGTTGTAACGTTGTAACTGGCGGGCGAAATTACCCGACTGAATACGACATTTACACTCAGTTGTCGTGTTCTTTACACGAACACGTTATGGGTATGTCGCGCGTCTGTCCGCACATTAAACTTCTGATTATACAGAAAAAATTTTGACCAAATTTTGCATTCCACAATGAAAATAAATTTTACCTAGTTAATTTTCTGTTTTTCGTCTGTTGATTAGAGGAATCGAGAAGTTGCAGCCAGTGTAGTGAGCAGACCATGTGCTGGCCGAGTGGAAAAAGCCTTTAGCCCGGCTGAGGGATCTACCCAATTTCCCATGCAAAGAATGCCAGGGAAAGGCGGCCGGGGTTTGCAGCTAATCACTTTTAACTACCGAGTGTTAGAATCTATACATTAATACGTCCATTCCCACTTCTATATTTGTGTCATTATTCTTAAGTAAACACAAGAAAAGTCTACCCTGTTTTTGCTGGAGTATTATAACCACTACTTTACATGCAAGTCAATAGGAAATTTGCCATTAAAAATGTTTATATACTATAAGTGTTACGTGTAATAAAATACAGGTATTTTTAACGTAAAGAATAGAAGTTTTATCTGAAATTCTTGTTTTAGGAACGTTGGATACAAGTGCACACTTAACTATAAACAAGGAATCATGTTTTCCGGCTCTGTGCAGAGTGTTCATAGCATTTCAAGAATGGATTTATGTCTAGAATAAACCAACATATGACGAATGAAGAGTAAAATGTTGCAAATAACGAGTTTAGAAAATATTTACATACCTTGGAATTCAATGATTTTTACTCATGTAAAACAGACGCAGAAAGATCAAGGAAATTGTTTTCATAGCTTTTTACAGTTATATTTTTTTATTCTAACGGCGCTTCATTGAATAGACAGTGCTAACACAGCTTGAACGGGGGTTAGCCCGTCCCAACACAAATTCATAAAAAGACAAAAGCGAATTTACACTAATGACCCATACAGGATGCGATACCACAGTCTCATGTCCGAGAAACAACGACGAACAGTAGTACACGGATTCATATGACTGTGGATAGATGACACTGCATGCAAATACACGCAAGAACCCGTCTCTTTTTCTGGCGGTAGGTGGCACTGGAATGAAATACGTGTCTCGCAATTCTGAGGTGATCCATGGTACTGCAGAAAGCAACGTCCCGTCCAATTGTAAATTAAATATTACGATCCCTACCCAACGAACCTCGCGTTTGGGTTGCACACGTGTTCTGTGAGAGTTCCTATATCTGATAGTAAATTTGAATTTCGAGCCAGATTGTTAATTTTTATCAGACCTGTAACGTAATTTCTGCCACATGAACATGTTTGTGAATCCATAAAATAATTTCTGGATGTTTTAGTCCTGAAGGTTTTTTGTCTTTAAACATAAGCTATAATTAGGTAATTCAGGAAGGAGATGAAATCGGGTTGGATTTTAAATTATAAACAACAAAAATTTTCTTTGGTTCAAAGGAGAGCACGATTGAAATTGCGGTATCCTCTGATCTTGGAGATGCCATGAACCATATTCAGAGACTACATTACGATACTTCATCCTAGACTCGGCATCAGTCAATCGTCAGACAACAACCTTGACACGCATAAGTGTTACACGTAGAATATATTCCGGTTTTCAGAAAATATCAACAAAACTCAATCGGAATTTGGGTAATCAAAATAGGCAGAGATATGAATATGTAAGATTCTACAGAAAATGAATCATATTAAGCCGTTATTTCTTTACTATTTGACGTCAGTTCTTCCTGCAGAATTTCTAAATCTGGTAAAATTTCATAACAAGCTGTGTTTTGGAAGATGAAGTGTTGTTAGCTTCTCTCCCAATCAAAAAGCTGGAAGATACAATTTTTGCTGGGTCCGTGACTACTAATTAAATATATTTGGAGCTGTCCTCCATATCTGGGGTAAACGGTGGCGCGAAACGTTAATTTCCCGATGGAGTCATTGGGATTTTTCCATTGACTTAATCCTTTCGGCCGCACCTTGGCCCTGAGGTGGACTCAGCCTCTAACAGAACTGAGAATCTGGTATCTCCTGACGCGTGAAGTCGACCGGTAGGTAAGACTGGCAACCTTACTACCTTTATAGGCCAATTGTCTAGAAATTCGGGGAGCCTCAAACTAGAAGCCTTTAAAGGCCTGTACAGCAATATCTTTACCTTTACCTTTGCCCTCCATATCTGAGAACTCTCTATTCCATCCGTAACCACAGGACGCCCCATGTATTTTCACCGGAATTTATCTCAGGATAATCAAAGAAGCATATGGTTGGTCTGGTGCTAGATTTTCTCCGAGAACTTAGTGTCCTGCATTAAGTCACCAATCCAACACATAAACTCCACAGGCATCAATCACCGCTTCAGAAAAGTGACATGGTCCTGACCACTGAGCTAGGCATTACCATCTAGTAGCTGGGGCTTAGTCTTTTACAAGCCAAATGCACAGAGCAGCAATACTAACACAGTATTCCGCGTAAACCAGGGATTCAAATGGTGACTATCAGAGTTTCCTCAGGCGCAATTCATTTATAATTAAATTGGCAAATACTGTAAAATGTCGGTAATTTATAATTGTTTTTTCACTTTCCTCCCCATCTTTGTGCAAATCGGTACTATGTTTATATCTATTTTCAATATACATCCCTAATAAAATTATTTCTTATGAAGTTTTAAATATTTCTTAAAAATAATATGTTCCCTTTGAAAAGTGTTTATTTCTTTGTTCTACTAATGAACTATATTTACTTTAGACCTTTCTGCGAAAATTTAGATCTAGCCACAGTGTTCCACAGGTGCTAAGAGTTTTAAGACCACGGACTTACATTACTTGACCAAACTGCTTGTTTAAAAACTACAGTTTCTCGGCTGTTCACGAGATTTCCCGCATTTTATGTAACGAGAAGTTTCATTACCTTGTGCAGAGTAACCTATTACTGGCCCTTGTCCTGAGTCCATAATTTCATAAGTAGTTCGTGACAGATACGTTGTAATATTGTGCTCCCAGAGGGTGCTTCTTTCCGATATTCGGAGATCACCATTTTTACTTAAATCCTCCAAGTAACCTACGCGCCTCAACCATAAAATTCCTCTCCATTAATTTACCCTAAAAATAGGGTATCATATAGATTATGTAACTCATATTTATCCAGTATCTGAATGTCTAAAGCGACGACTGTTAAACTTAATTCATTCAGTGAAGTGACACGTGTAATTTGGTGGAAACGTGCAAATTTTCCGGAGGTAACTTCTGCCTCCGTATTCAGGACAGAAGTGTGAGACCATTACCCAAGCAGCGTGTGTTCCTTTTTTTAAGGATTTCAGATCTGTTGACTTAAAATGGGCTAGTCTACCCTTAAGCATAAAGAATTACTGTGTCAGGCTTACCATTTTATTGAACGTGACGCCGTGTAATTCTAGTGGTATAATTCACCAGCTTCTGCAAATAAGGTACTCTTTCTATGTGAGGAGTATAAAATTGTATTAGATTTGAGATTCAGGGAGAGGACAGTGAATATTGCATGTTGTCTTCTGACATATGAAGCCACGTATTTTGGGAGCTAACCTTCTGTTAAACTTCTGGTCAGACAACTTTCCTGAACATGTTTTTCTGATACAATCTTGGAACAAAAGTAAAACAAAAACACTTTTTTCTGTACTACAACTGCAGCTGTAGCAGCAGGGACAGTTAGAAAACGACTGACTACTCGGTCTGATCAGAACCTTGCAGCGCTACAAGCAATCCAACCCGCAAGAAAGCAGCAACAGAGTTTTGAAATGTGTAATTCCACGATCATTCTTGGCAACGTGCAGTGACGTAGCAACCGGCAAATTTAATTTGGCTGAGGCAACACCTTATTTGGATGCACACATATATATCCACTTTTCTCTCATCCTCTTCTTTTTCGTCTGTCTCCCGCCTCTGGCTGTAGACTGCTTGTCCTGCTCAGTGGTGTCCAACATAACCACTTTTTTTCATGCAACCAACCGTGCTTTATCTCGTGTGCAGGACGCGTCGAGTTTGAACCTCAGTCATAAAACATACTTTCCTTTAGTTATTGCCGTGTATAACCGATGCTATTTCGTTTTATTCCTTCCGGATATTTTTTCGACAATTTTATGTATGCGAGATAGAATATCCTTGGTGTAATTTAAATCAATTTTCTTAAAAGGCGAGTTTGATAATGCATAAATTGAGTGCAACCTACGATTCACATATGCATGTGATGTGGTTGCATCTTATAAAAATAAGTTTTAGACTTCAAAGTGTAGGAAAGAGTGATTAAATCAAGAATGAATCATGTAGCCATGTAGCAAGCAGGACATAAATAAGAAATGTGCACAAACTTTTTGTCAAGTTTAGGTAAACTCTCTTGGAAGACTTAGGCATATATAAGAATCTAATATTACAACAAACCTTGACGATGTTGGACATCATTGTGTAGAATGGAGTCACATGGCTGACAATAGTATCAGTATGTAGACTGGAGTCACATAGCTTAAAATAAAGTCAGTAAGTCAGTGTATGATTACATTGCCAGTATGTAGACTGGATTCATGTGTCCTGGCATAGCGTCTCTTGGTGGAATGGATTCAAGTGTTTGAGCATAGAGTCTGTATGTGAATTGGATTCAAGCGTCTTAGCGTAGTGGCTGTATATGGACCGGATTCAAGTGTCTTGGCACAGCTTCTGTATGTCTGTAAGGTGTCTTAGTATAATGTCTGTATTTGGACAGGTTTCGGGTGTCTGCTGAGCATAGTGTTGATATGTGGACTGCATTAAAGTGTTTGTGAGTAGTGTCAGTGTGCGGACAGGATCAAGTGTCTAAACACAGTACCAGTACATGAACTGGCTTGAAGTGTAAGAACATAGTTTCAGTATATGGATTGGGTTCAAGTGTCTGCTCAGCATAGTGTCGACATATGGACTGCATTCAGTGTCTAAACGTTGTGTCAGTATATGGACTGGATGCAACAGCTTGAGCACTGTTAGTATGCGGAATGAAAGTGTCTGCCCAGCGTGACACTATGTGGACTGTGTCTGCGTAATGGATCAGTATGTGGACTGGATTAATTTGTCTCAGAATAGTGTCTAGTAGTAGAGCAAGATTTGAGTTGCCTAACAGGAAATAGTTTCTTGACTATACAAAATATCCTTACATTCTCCAGAAGGATTCTGCTAAACGAGGTAATTACGAGGGGTGCTGATAAGTTCTTAGCCCGACCAAGAAGGAAACAAGCTACAGCGACCAAACCCGGGATTTATTCAACAAACTCCCCACGAAGCTCAATACACTTCTTAGCTCGTTGCTCTAACTTTTGCAAGACACTCAAAAAAATTCAGAATCTTGTCCGTCCAACCAAGTCTCCGCAGCGGCAATGACCTCCGTGTCGGATCTTCCAATTGTTTTTTTCAGTCCAGGGAACAGGTGGTAGTCCGGCGGGGCCAGATCCGGAGAATAGGGTGGGTCATCAAGATACTGGAAGAGCAAGTAGGCCAGTTTCTTCTGGGTTGCAAGTGTCCGGTGAGCCGGGGCATGTCGTACAAGAACAAGACAACATGGATGAACTTCCGGCGGTGTTTTTCCTTCAAAATGTCGTTCAATTGAACCAGTAGAGATGAGTAATATTCCGTGTTGATAGTCTGGACCTTTAGAAGATAATGAATGAGGAGGATGTCGTCTTGATCCAAAAAAATCCAGGCGAGAAATTTCCCAGCGGATTTTTGCACTCGGAATTTTTTGGGGACGGGATGAGCCGCTATGCCGCCATTCCATTGATTGTTGCTTTGTTTCCGGGTCATAGTTACATAACCAGGTTTCGTCCATGATCACCAATCGCGACAGGAAATCATTTTGATCGTACCGAGAAAATTCCAAATGTTTCTCAGACGACTGGCACCGTTGACGTTTTTGATCCGCGTTCAGGCATTTCGGTACCAACTTCGCGGAGCGCTTCCGCATGCCCAAATCATGATGGATGATGGACCCAAACCGCTCACGTGAGATGCCCAGTTGCTCAGCTATTAATTTAGCCGAAATCCGGCCGTCTTCCAAGATTAGGTCGTGAAAATGATCAATAATCTAGTGGGTGGTCACTGTTTTGGGTCGTCCAGGACGAGGCACATCACACGTGGAAAAATCACCACGTTTAAACTGGCCACCCAGTTTTTGACGGTGGCATACTATGGTGCATATTCCCCTAATGGTTCTGTCAGAATGGCGTAAATTTCCTTCGGCGCCTTGCCTTGCAGAAAAAAAAATCTTGATGACAGCTCGCGTCTCGATGTTGTTGAAATCGCGCGCGTTGCCTAACATGCTTCCTTTCAGCCTCTGTAAAAAGAAAAGACTTGTAATTCAGCACGTGAACAGAGCCCTCTTTTCAACGACACTATCGATTCCGTCCTACGACAACGAGAAGTAGGTCGGGCTAAGGACTTATCAGTGTACCCTCGTGATTGATAAACATAAATAAGTGGGTTGTTGTAAACTTCAGGTTACTGAACCTTCCTTCCCGGAGTATTTATGCATTACGTTATGTCTGTTGGCTACAGAGATTTTATATCCCTGATTTCGTTCAGTCTACGCAGTTGAAATGTAGTTTCTCAGGACAATTGACCTAGTCGGTGTCTACGTAGGTGCAGGCTATGGCATAATGTATGCTGTATATTTTATGGTGTAAAAGTATGTTTAAATTAAATCCGTCTTCCGGATATGTTTTAGTCATGTTGTATTAATCTTTGTCATCCTTTTTCGCACTCTGGTCAATGGCTAAACTTCACTGAATATCAATTACACTGGACAACAAAATTTAACTTTTTTTCTTTTGGCCCACGGAATTCAATGATTGAATTTAACAGTACTTTTTATGCTGAATTCAGATATGTATACAGAATTTTTATATTAAGCAGAATTTCAAAGATAGAGAAGGACTCTATTTGTTCAAAATAGTACTTTACGTACTAATGAAACAGGCAGAAACTTGCCTCTAAAATGCAGACGCGTATGACTTTCGCCGGTAATTGGCTTCAGGTACGCCCCTATTCAGTGTCCAGCAATAGTCTGCCAACATACTTGAGGTCCACTTGCCTTGGTACCGCTTTTCCATAGCTAAAATATCTTGGTGAAATCTTTCACCGTGTTCGTCACTGACTTCGCTGAGTTTTTCTGGGAGGAGGGAATCCAAGTGGGACTTCAAAAAGTGGATTTTTAGACTCATATTGCATCCCATAGTTTTGTACGAAGTCAACAGGTCCTACACAACATCCTGATAGTTCGCTGCTTTGTAATTTCCTAAGAAGTCCTTGCAAATCTTCTTAAAAGACAACCATGCATTTCTTTCAGTCTCATTCAGGTCTTCACCGAACTGTTTGTCTTGCATCAATTCCCTGATCTCAGGTCCTATAAATATACCTTCCTTGATTTTTGCGTCACTCACATTTGGGAAATTATTCCTCATATATTTGAATCCACGGCCGGTTTTATCCATACATTTCACAAAGTTTTTCATGAGGCCCAACTTTATGTGCAAAGGGGGCAGAAAAATTTTCTCCGGAAGAACAAGAGGAGGATTGACGGCATTTTTCTCCCCTGGTGTCAGAGATGTTCGTTTAGGCCACAGTTTATTTACACAGTGATTCTTTTTGTGCCCTCGCTGTCCCACTCACAAAGGAAACAGCAGTATTTTGTGTACCCGAGTTGCATTCCGAGTAACAGTGCCACAACCTTGAGATCACCACGTAACTTCCACTTAAATTCGTCATACTTATTCTTTCCCAACAGTAGTTTCGCGCTTTCATAACTTTCCTTCATGTTGGCTGCATGAGCCAAAGAACGGAGGGGAATTTATTTCTGTTATGGAGTAGAACCACCTTCAAGCTCACTTTCAACGAATCAATGAACAAGTGCCACTGATCTGGGTTAAAATCATGGCCAAGGACTTCCATAACAGAACAAATATTATTGCAAAACACTACATCATCTTCCTGGGAGAAGAAATCCTTGAATTCTTCATGGCACCCACGGTAAAAAACACACCTTAGTGTCTTGGCGCAGAAGATTCCAGCCCTTTAACCTGGAGCCTAAAAGTTCAGCTTGCTTCTTTGACAGGTTCAAATCGCGGACGAT
>JGI20166J26741_10235560_pt1 | contig 16727 bp, 12 predicted proteins | sample TergutCu122P5_FD_26741 | JGI IMG/M metagenome (IMG submission 26741)
TTCAAATCTGTTGTTAAAATGTTTTGAACGGAACCATAAGAGATGTTCAGATCCTCAGAAATTTCCCTAATAGTCAATTGCCTGTTTGATCGAATCATTTCCCTTACTCTTTCAACATTCTCTTGGGGTTTTGATGTTGAAGGACGTCCTGATCTCTCCTCGTCTTCAACCGATTCACAACCATTATGAAATCACTTGAACCACTTGTAAACCATCTTCATGGTCACTGCAGCATCACCATACACTAATTTTAATATTTCGTTCATTTCTTTAGCACTTTTGCAGTTTGAAACAAAATTTCATGTTAATGTGTTGTTCGTGATCCATGATTTATGGCACACTTCAAAACACAACTTCTCTCAACCGTAGCTCACAACTGACTGATTGCACCAAACAAGTTGAAACTTGTCACACACTGTTACTAAGGTTCGACTCGCCGCTTCCCATATTGAAGATCCCTGCCTTTCCGTTGGATCGCACTTGGCAGCAGCATTCACTGTAGTTTTTGATCACACCTCGTATTTTATACTTCTGATATCATCCCAATGAAGGGCCATATTCAAACAGTATTAAGCCATCATGTTACTGATCTGTTATTATCATATTATGCTGCTGCTGACTTATTGACGGGTCATTTGTCTGCAGGTTCCAGACATCACGGACCAGCATGCCAGCAGCTTCAAGTTACCTGACCAAGCATTCAAGCCTCGCATCCTCAAGACAGAGGCACAGTCAAGGTTGCGTAACTTGAGAGTGTACCACCCCCCAAGGAGAAAGAGCCAATCATGTGACAATGATGACCTACATGTGAGAAAGATATACAAATTTGTTGCTTCTCTTTTGGAAGAAACATTGGTTCAACACTGATGACTGAAGCCTGCAGCAGGATCATACATTCTGACTATATGTATTTAGGTTCCATTTTAATTTTATACCCTTATGCCCATTTCATTTTGTGGATGGTTTCTGCTACATGCTCACAAGTTCTATATATGCCTCTTGTTTGTCTGTTAAAGCTACTTATTTATCCAGACGTTTACGTACCTTAACAGTACCAGGCGCATACTGGCCTGCATGGAATTTTCTCCATTCCCCTCATAACGACATCTCTCAAGATCTAGACGTTTGCATTAGACCACTTTTTTTTCTTTGGACAACCATCAAAGTATCTTTGCTATGTTGGAGACTGTAGTATTGAAATAATGTTCACTGGCAAATTGTAGCGCACTTTATTGCCTATTATTGTATTCAAAATTTTCTTTGAGAAAAATGTATGTTGGTATACTTCAAGGAGCAAGAGAAGCAGCAGCACCAACCAAGTGAAGAGGAAGTGATGTCAGGTGGAACATCTGCCAGGTGCTCTGATGTCTGTGATGCTCAGAAGCATGTGAGCAGCAAGGTGGGTCTTCATAGGTTACATTTGTAGTGTTCATAATGCACAGAGTTCAGTGTGGGAAAGAAAGGCTCTGGATTGCGTTCAGTGTAACGTGGTGTCACTGAAATTTTTCATTGGCATAATCCTTCCAGCTGCCCTGGGGTCAACTCGGCCTGTAACGGAAATGAATACCAGGAATATTTCCTGGGTGGTAAAGGTGGCTGTTGTATAGGGCTGACAACCTTATCAGCTTAATGTGCCAACTGTCTTAAAATCTGGGAGCCTCAACCTACAGGGCTTGTCCAGGCCTGCACAGGGATTGCTCTGACATTCAAACATATATCAGCAGTACCTCATTTGAGAAAAATACAGGTTTTCTTGTTTCATTTTAATCATGCACTGAACCTGTAATTCAGAAATTTCCACTGTTCTGTATATTGTTGTTTCACACAGCACTGTTGACAAAAGATCTTTTTGCGTCACTCTGACTGCAATTTTTCCCATGACACACTTTGCAGAAGTATTGCAATTGAACACCTTTGTTCAACTGAATAAACCTCATAAGCACACTTGAGACCAGCAGTGGACAATTTATGATGACAGATGAATAACGAGTTAAGTGCCCGTTCCAGCCACTCGGTGATTAGGCTTTGACACATCCACAGTACCTGCAAACGAGCTGTTGCATGAAGAGTTTACGTTGTTCGTGTGCAGGGACACAACTCCACGTCTGGGTATTGGGGAATATCTGGAAGTAGGAACACTACAAAGTAATCGGCAAATTAAGGTTGCAGTGATCTGTACAAGTACATGCATAACATATGGATTTCTATAATAGAATAACAAATCAAGATCCTAGTGTGATATAGAAGATACCAGAGTGAGAATGGAAACAAATGTAAGAGGAGTGCTTGTGGGATGAAACTTTGTCATGATGTTTTGTTGAATCATTAATGTATGTTGTGTCCCCTATTTAATTCATGTTTCTTCCCCACATTGGTGAGCTTTGGGCCCTTATAAATTTTGTGGAAGCTCAAAATGGTAACAACAGGTTAGGTAATATGTCATGCTGGAGAGAGAAAGGTTGTGGGAGGGAAATGAGGAATAGCTTTCATGTGACCCCGGGAGGGTATTTTTTGATGACCTACCTTTAAGTGGAAACATGCAAGAAAATGGTGATGTGTGCAGCATTATTACTTTATACAGGACTTGAAATGGACTACACACAAGAAAAATTTGACACTGGCCATGCATCTGTAGTAATTACACCTCAACAGAGATGGAAGAAAATTCCAGCCAGGCATTCATTCTTTGTTCTCCAAATTATGGATCTGACAGAATAAAAACTGTAACAATGAATGTAATGGTGAAAGCAGAAATTTGTTTATATAAACTATGTAAACTGTTGCTATGGTTGAGATCTGTGATTTCTGTAGCTGTGCATTGTCCACAGGAGTCGAGCCATGATTCTGCATATGATGGTGGTGTGTCATCAGGCTCAGGGAGTCGAGAACCAACTCCTGTAGCAGTGTGTCCAGTTGTGCTCTCAAGAAGGCTTACAGCCCAGAAGGTCAAGAAGTGAGTACCAGCTGTCCAGTCTTAGATGTACAGACATTCCAGGATGTTATCCAACTGTGAACTACATGAATCAGATTTCTTGTTGAGAAGCTCGCAATTGTTCAGTAATCAGCAGTTTCCTTCCTTTTATGGGATCCTTCTAGTGGGCCTTATTGGTTCCATTTGCCACTCACCCACCATACTTCTTGAAATCCAATTTGTAGCCATTTTGAATTCTTGACCCCTGAAGGTGGGACCCATAAGTTGTCCCAAAACATCGGTAAGGAATTACCATTACTCGTTGCGTAATATCCTAGAAGAGTGCAGGTCTCAGTTTTTAGCCTGTTTTCCTTCCGTACACAAAAACATTGTGCATATCATCCCACCATGCTGTTGGGGTTGTGCACATGTGTGTGTGTGGGGGGGAGGGAGTGGTTGCTGGCATGCCTGCATCTCTTTCAGTTTTTGAACCAGTTCACTGAACCCATCTCATTGCCATACGGTAATTGTACGGCTTCATGTCTGCTGTGGGAAGATTCAGGTGGCTGCCTTTGCTAGGGTACTGGAGAAACCCATATAATATTTCTTAACCCATCTGGGGAGAACCCCAATTCTTGATTTTAGCACTGGTGATAGGGTACAGTGAACACACAGATGACTGAGTGCAGATGATAGCCCTCTTTTGGATTTATGCACTGTTTGGTAGCTGCGTATTAAGATGTTTCGGGGGAATATACTGCCTCCATCTTCAAGGTTGCTGACTCTGGTTCAGGTTGATGCTGAACCATCATCTACTCAACAGTCAGTGTGAAAACTTACAATTGAGTGCAGGTACTTCTGCATAGGCATGCTAGTACAGTGTTTTTGCTGTAGGAGGTTCTCATGTGTAGGAAGTTTGATTTTTGGCGTCCCACCAAACTCCCATAAGACTAATATTAAATTTTCTCACATATAAGGTGCACATGCAAAAGGTCATCCTGTTTTAAAGTACATTTTCAGATTTCTGTATAAACATTTACCATTTAATGTGTTTAAAAGGCTTTACAACCTTTGCCCATGTTGTGCTGGTTGAGCATTACCACAACCACCATTCAGGTGAAGTCTGCTTTATCACTTTATCACTTCTGGTTCCACTGGTTTTGTTATTCATTTTTTAGTTGCATTCACAAAATTGTGACAAGCAACTATTAGCTTCATCGTGTCTGTCCGTCTGTCTCTCTCTATCCATCTGCATGGAACAGCTTGGCTCAGCTCCCACTGAACGGATTTTCATGAAATTTGATACTTTGAGAGTATTTTTTTAAAATTTGTCAAGAAAATTAAAATTTGATTAAAACCTGACAAGAATGAAGGGTACTTTACATGAAGATGTATGCATATTTGTGATAATATCTCACTGAAATCGTCTTAAAAATTGAAGTTTTTGACAAAAATTGTAGAGAAAATTAAAACACACAATTTATATTCAGTAACATTTTTCCAAAAATCATGCTGTTTATGAGATAACATGGAAAAATATGGTAGAGCCAGACAGGCCACAGATGACAATATCATATGGCGCATGCACATTGCATGCTGGATAACAAAGGCTACAGATACACACTCAGAATATGTAATACCTACTGCTGTTCACTGCAAAAATGGTTGTACATGTGCACTTCAATATTATGTTATACGTGCATTGCCTGTCAAAGAGGTTTGAACTTCAGGTGTAGTTTCTTGCATTAGAAAATAAAGTGTTTTGACTTAATGAGCATTGAAAACATGTGTAAGAGGGCCCTGAGGTACAGGACACATGTGAGATAAATGAAGAATGTGCACCTGTGCTAGCAAGAAATGATGTACTCATGTTGTTAGGTGGTCCATTACAACTTGGGTTTTATGTAGTATTTGTTAGCACTGATTTAACTATATATCCAAGTTCTGTGCATTATTCATTAGCACTAATGTTATTATATCCAAGTTTTATGAATTATTGATTAGTACTACCTTGACTACTTCCAGTTTTCCCTGAGAGTGTTCTTTATAATAGAAATGGAACAAAATTCCTTTAATCTGATATCCAGTAATTCAGAAATCCTTATAATCCAGCACTTGATGAGAGTATTTCTAAGACCATTAGTTTGCTTTTTACCAGAAAAAAGTTTCATCAATATAAACAGGCAGATCATCTGACATGTTCAAAAGGCCTCCCAGTGTGTTTATACATCAACTGTTGTGGTATGTCCTGAACCCTGGTCTCCTACTCTGTGCCCTGAGGCATGCTGTATGATTTTTGTCTGGAATATGACGTAGCATCTGTATGATTGCAGTCTGGAATATATTGTAGCATTCTGTATGATTGCTGTCTGGAATATGTTGTAGCATTCTATATGATTACTGTCTGGAATATGTTGTAGCATTCTGTATGATTGCTTTCTGGAATATGTTGTAGCATTCTGTATGATTGCTTTCTGGAATATGTTGTAGCATTCTGTGTGATTGTTGTCTAGAGTATGTTGCAGCATCCTGTATGATTGCTGTCTGGAATACGTTGTAGCATTCTGTATGATTGCTGTCCAGAATATGTTGTAGCATCCAGTGTTTGCTGTCTGGAATACAATGTAGCATGCTGTATGATTGCTGACTGGAATACGTTGTAGCATTCTGTATGATTGCTGTCTGGAAAACATAGGAGCATTCTGTATGATTGCCGTCTGGAATATGTTGTAGTAGTATCCCCTCATTTGTGTATAGCCACCATAAGTAGTCTCTTTTATAGCATTTTTCATGCCCTGTGTCCAGGAAGGAAGATGCAGCATACACAAAGTTTGTACACGACATTACGGAGGACGTTCTGGCTCAAGGAATCTACAGTGACCAGGGACTGTGGCGGCTCTTCCAGCGACATGTGACTGCCAATGAGGGCCAGCTCAACATGGTGAGAGGGGTAGCACAGCACTTGGAATGCTTTCAACTGGTGCCATATCAGGAACTGTGGTGGAATTTTTATTTATTGCAGGACCGTATGCAAGATGAGGTGGCCCGTCTATGTGACCAACTTGGCATTGCAAGGACTACTTGGAGTGATGGTGGAAGCCAGCTGCTTCATGTGACTGAGGGCAAGAAGACATCCTGTGACATCTGTCTCTCAGAGGCCAAAGAGGTGGCACAAGGCAGAGTTCAGGCAACTGTGTGCATGAAGAAGGTAAGGAAAATTCCATGTCAGACAGTGGGTGTTTCCATGTCTGATGAAACTGTGGGCTCAAGTTCTGCAGATGTGTTACACAAGTCTGAGAAACCGAAGCTCATTGGAAGCACAGGAACAATCAGCTGTCAAATATCTGAGATATTGCTGACCAATCAGAGTTTTTCTCCAAATAAAACGCTGGTCACATAGACATGAGAAAGTCTTGAAGTTTATAGACCCACATTTAGTTGAAGAACTGATGTACACCACGATGGTAATCCACAGGGGAGCTTCTGACCTAGACACAATTGATAAACGCAATGTCTTTGTCTTGTCATAGAGGAAACACATCTTCCTATAGTCAGGCTGCCAGAATGGTGACATATGTAAGGGACAGTGCCACTGTAATTCTCAGCAGTACAATTGCTGCCACGATATTGTCACATGAAGGAATGGAATTCAGCAGTAGGATGCTGTGGTGATTGCAGCATGGCTCACAGCCTACCACTAACAGTGTCAGTGTATTAGAATAATGAAGAGAACCAACAGGAATATCAGCTGACTGCCAACAGTCTTCACCAGATGGAGAAAACAAGAATTAACTTGAACCAGCCCATGACCTAGTTCCATCATCTTGCCTGCAACTGTTCAAGCAGCAGAACATATACAGTGCCTTACGGTAATCTTCACGTACCGTAGTGTTATTTTTGTACAGTGCTTGGTATTGCTGTAATAAAATAAAATCAGAATGCTTGTTGTATGGTGTGTTGCCAGAGGATGCATGGTTGTCATCACTGATGACACCACAGCCTTCTTTAGGTCGTAAGAGACATTTTAAGGTCATCCTGCCATTCCCTTCTACCTTCTGCTCTTATCAGCTCTTGTCCCTGTTAAGATGCTGCGATGTGGAACATCACTGGTTCACATTACATATACAGGATGCGGAAAATCCCCATGCCCAAACTTCGTGAGGTGATAGTGGGAACCAAAATAAAGATTTTTAAGGAACTGTATGTCGGAGATGCATCCTTGCAGTGCTCTGGACCATCAAATTGGATCTGACTAATGCTGGAAATCAAGCAAAACTGCTCAAGTATTCTGGGGGAAAAAAAATGTATTTTGTACCATTGTACAGCAAATGCTCAAACGTGCGGCCACCAACCTTGATTAACAGCCAACGACGCAGCAGAAACGGACGTATGCACTGAAAAATATTAGGCTGCTGCTGTCTCAGCAATAAGGGAAATGAGATCCTCTTCAGAATTAACATCTTGCCGCCACTTACAACTATCGCTGCATTGGATGGGGCAAGCCAATGGCTTGGCCTCGCAGATCACTGGACCTCACACCAGTGGACTTCTTCCTATGGGGCACATTAAAGCCCTGATTTATACATCACCAGTTGATTCTGTAGAGCATCTTACTGCCCGTATTGAGGCAGCAGCAACCATCAGGCAAGAATTTGGCATTTTTGGGCGCGCACGTCTCTGCTGCGTCGTTGGCTGTGTATCTAGGATGGTGGCTGTACATTCAAACATCTGCTCTAAATTGTTATGAAATACTTCTTTTCAGAATACTTCAGTGGTTTTACTTGACTTCAAACCTTAGTCTGACCCAATCTGACACTCTGTAACTGCAAGGATGCATCTCCAACATAGTGTCTTGACAATAAATCTTTGTTTTGGTCCCCCCTATCACCTCATGAAGTTCACTCTATAGTTATCACACTCTTTCTGGATTATTATACTTTTATCAGAATTGTTCACCCCTTTTTTATGCAATTCTTTCATGGTCACATTATGGGAGTACCATGCCTGTTAAGTTTCATCTCCAAAGCAATTCAACAGATTCAGTTAAATTAGGTATTAGGGTCTACATTCATAGTTGTGAGGTACATCTGATTTCTGAAAAACTAAAGCTCAGAAATGCATCATTATATGAAAGTAAATGACAGAATATCCAGTTCTGTCTGATATTTCAGTTTGTGCAAGTGCATTGTAACCCCCATTTAAAGTTTCTTTATAGAAATCAGAAGTTTGACCCTAACTGGATGGCATATTGGAACTACCTTTGGATTACTGGAATTAATTGTAACCCCTAGTTTTCAGAAGGAAGCAGACTCAAACTTAATTGGTTGTTACTAGTATCATGTGACCTGAATCCTTCAGCAGAGTATTAATATGTAGGCAATACTATTACTTCACAGACAAAAGAAAGTGCTGATGTGATGCTCACGATCAGCAGTTGGTGTCAGGCAGACATGAACACTTGCTACACATTACTAAGCATGACATAAATACATATAATTTCAGTAATTCCATTTAATGACATGCAGTATTGTCAAACCAAAGCAACAGTTGCATCTCCTTTGTTATTTACATAAACCAGATTATACAAATTTTCCAGTTTATATTCCCATACTAGGCAGCCTCTCCAAGAAAAAAAACTGCAGTCCATGGCCAGTTACACATGCTGCTTTTACTAATATTCATAGATCAGACCTTCCACATGGTCCATATATGCACATGACATGCAGGCAGTACGTTCATTCAAAATGAGAATACCTAACACAGCTTCACATCCTGCAGATCTTGATGCTCCATGCTCTGACAACCTCAAGTCTGTAATCCTTGGGTAGACCAAACAATCTTCCTAAAATCCGATTACAGATATATATTCCATGTTACAATACAGATGAAGTGTTAACATGCACATTCCTTTACTAAATGTTCAGAAAAGTGTGGCACAGACGGAAGTGAAATTCTGATCAATACAATCTTTTAAAAAGGTCACTGGTTGGGAGGCCTGGACTGAGAACATGGTAAGGAAAGTCTCTGTGCATATATTAAAAGATGATATAGCTAGAGGTCTCCCCTATATGCACACATTTTTCCTTTTCCACAGGTTTTCTTGACATCACTGTCCTGGGAACCGCCAACACCAAGACACTGCATTGTGATATAATGTTCATTTTAATGTTACCACAGACATTGGCTCTCCTCTTGTAAAGTATGTTACCATGGTAAACTGGCATGTCATCCAGCTAGGGTGAGAAATGTGCACTGAACATATGTTAATTTTTCTATTTAAACATGGCCAAAAACTTACCTGCAGCTTGAAACTTTTATTTTTCTCTGAATTATACACTAGAATATTTATGGTCCAAACATATGTTAGAAATATTTACCAACAAAATTAAGGAATACATATTAAGGGGTCATACTATAAAAACCTGACGGCTATCCTAAATTACTGAATTTGGTGTCAAAGACAATGCAGAAGTTGACAGTGTATTAGCAATTTCAAATACCCTGACAGGTTGAACAACTAAAAGCATACATCACAAGTGCTGTAAAAAACAACAACAAAGGAACACTGTCACTGTTCTTTTTCCAAATGGAAATGAAGGTACAAGAATCAGATCCGGAGCATTTTTATGTGAACATATCCACTGATATGAGTGCTGTTGTGAATGACTATGTGCTCGGTGAGAAATGTCATTGCAACCAGCTTAAGACTACAGACTTTATTGGCCACACAGTTACAAATAATAATACAATAGATCCAGACTGTGCAATGGGTGTAAGGCATCTTCCTTATTAATATGCTGACATACAACACAGTTCAGAGACAAGTTATTTTGCAAGTAAAGTTTGGTGCATAAACCAACTGTACCCAGTTTCTTAGTTCATGTTAATATTGCCATGGATTAGTGAAAACCAACTTTACATGGTCCATATTCTGTACATTAATCAAATGAATACATTAAGAATACCAACAATTGCACAATAGTATCCTGATATAGTTTAATTACAGATTACCCTCCAATATGTTTTGCCCACTTATGCAGCTAACCTCAGGGAGGCACAAACAATAATACAACCAGAGCACAAAATCATAGCTAAAAGGTAATTATAACAATAAGTTTACAATGTGGAGATAAAAAAGTTGTGTAGTGAATCATGGTATAAATGGTGGTGTTCATAGCAGCATGTAGCAAACCACCATCCAAGCAAAACAGATCGGACGTACACAGTATAGTGCATAGTGCAAATCAATTCATCTGTAGCATGTAAGTTGGTTGTTCGTTGTTGACACTGAAGGAACATAGGTTCTGTTCAGAACATGGGGGAAAAACAACAGCTACAGAAACATAAAAAATACTTAAAACTGTTAATGGAAATGACGATCTCTCTCATATACATATCTTTGAATGGTTTAAATATTCGGACTGGAACATGAGAACCTTGCAGTTGATTCAAGGAGTGGACAGCCACCACCTACTCAAAATCCAGAAAGAGCTGCTAAAGTACAGGAACTGGTGGTCAGAGACTGTCAAATAACCCTAAAAGTGGAGGATAAAATGTACATTAACCAGGAGATTATTTGTGAAGTTCTTCATAAAGATTTGGGAATAAGGAAGACTGCACAAAGTTTCTTCCACACATCCTCACAGATGAACTCATTCTGCCATGATACTGAAGCATTTCCTGGCAAACCATGGCATGGTGATCAGCCACTCACTTCATTCACCTGATCTGGTACCAGCTGACTGCTTCCTGTAACTTAAAGAGAAAACTCCCCTGAAACAAGATTTCAGGATATTGATGGGATCCAGAAGAATGTAACAGCTGAATTAAATGCAGTTCATTTGCATACCTTTTTTGATTGCTTCATACAATTTTGGGGACAAATTTCATGATGTTTTAGAATATTTAAGAACTTACAGTTCAGGTAGGGCATAAATTCAAGATAACAGGGACCTTCAGAATATCACGACACATCAAACTAAGGCAGCAGTGTGCCAAAGTGACAAATTTTGGAGTTTCAAGCATTTTATTGGAAACTGAATGGAACTAGAATTCATTGTGGCCTGACAACTGGTGCCATTTTGATCATCTGTAGACTGCAGATTCATATTATTATCATTACATATGAAGGATGTAAAACAAAAACTTCCCAATGGGATTTACAGAAGGAAGATGTGTTCATAACTGTGTAATCGTAATACCAACACTGATGTATGGTTCCTAAACTGGACTTTAACCACAACCCCCAAAAAAGAGTAAGGCAGTCAATAAATAAGAGTCTACATGAGATCACAACCCAGCAAAAGTAATCCTCATTTAATGTCTTCTCAGCTGTGATGCTGTGGTCTGGTATAAATTTGGTATGTTCTCCTATCCTGAGGATGATGGCAATGTGTTCCTCCGACATGTCATCCAACTTCCACCGTATTACATGCAGTCACATCCCAGAAGACAGTAGTCTTAAAAGCAGCGCAAACCATTTTCTGTCAGCAGTGGCTACCATATCACAAGTATATGTAAGTAACTTCACAGTTATCACTGCTGTCTCAGTCTCTGATGTTATCAGACGAGGTTGCATTGCTGCTAGAGTCCTAAGTAGATGAAATGTGGTGTTCAGCCTGAAGCAATCAAATAATCTGGGGACTGAAGGAAGAAGCCAAGGAAGGTCTGTGATACTGGCTAGAATATCAACAGGACACACCTTAGAATAGAGGGAAGTTCATGCACAAGGATATCCATACTATCGCCACTAGGAATGCTTCAATGCCACCCAAGATTTCTGACTCTGGTTCGTCTCCCACCATGAGGCACTGCCATAATTGTATGCAACCAGGAGAATGTTTCAGTTAGACCTCTCCCATGACAAGTCTCAAACCAGAACACAGTTGAAGTACCTCCGTAATCCAACCATTCCACCTTCTCCCACTCTGCAGAGCCTAGCCTGTTTCTGACAAGGCCGAGCATATATGTTACCGCAGCTTGTACAGGGGGGACAGCATGTCCAATGCAATGGCCGAGCAGTGGTGGTGCAGCTGCACCCATTCCATTTGAATGCCACCTGCAGTATGCAGTCCCATGTTTACAATTACCAGTGACAGACACATATTGTTGTAACGATGCAAGATCATGTGTACAGCCTGCTACACATAATGCTGCTCTCCAAGTGCTCAATACCACAGATGTCTCTACTTGTCCAATGCCATGTCACAACTGTCTGGGCATGTATGAAGGTAGCATAGGACTGTGTGAGTGGCCTTAGTGGCTTCATCATTGGGAACTCAAAACTGCTCCTGCAGGAAACCCACAAGCTGAAAGCAAAATCATTAGCAACAAGTCATCCTGTAACAGACACTTCATGCTAGGATTGTTATGCACGCCTGTCCACCAGCAATGGAACACATGACCCAGCCCGTCAGTTCACTTATTTATAATGAACCAAAATTAAAAAGTTCTGTAAAAGAATGGCAGTGAGAGCTGGATCACAAAGGACACAGAAACAGCAAATAACAGACTTAACAAGAACGCAAAACACAAAAATTAAAGCAAATACAACATGAAGGGAAATGGGTGGAGTAGAAAGACGACTGAATTAATAATGAAACGATGTCAAAGAACTCTTTAAGGATACACAATTTGACGATTCTGTTCCTTGCATGATTTCAGCTTCTGCCGGGGTGTAAATGAGATCTCTGCTCTTTTTGAGATTCTGAGCATTGAAGATAGGACCAACAGGTTGTCCTGAAAAGTCTGTACAATTCTACCATTCTACACTGTGTAAAATCCCAAAGGAGCAAGATCCACTTCTGTTCTTCTGAGAAATGGTCCTGCATCACTGGATAATCAGTTCCCAACACTTCATACGTACACAGTGCCTTCATCGTCAAGGGTCTACGGGTTTTGAGAATAAATATAATTTGATAAAAGGCAAAGGTTTGGAAGACAAAGAATGAAATCCATGGTCGTGGAGTTATTCTGTAGTGTTATGCTACCTTAAGAATGCATATCACTCCTTGATTCTACATTATACTGCACACAAACCACAGCACTAATTTCTTGCAGTGATGTCCTTTGTGACAAGCTAACAGTTCCACAGATGATCAGCAAATGCTGGGCATTTTATGGAACCTGAGGGTTTACTATCATGTTCACTGCCACTGGTTCCTATCCTGCCACATTTATACAGTTCACAACCCCAACCCTTATGATCCATTTCAATATATTCCCAACCATTCTTCTTTTCCACCCAAAAATTCTGTACGCACACCAGTGACCATGCCACCATTAACAAAATGTACCTAAATTTTCCTTCCCCATACTGCGACTGAACAAATGCTGACCTACCAAACAGCTGTTCTTTTGACACAGCATCCAGTTGCAAACCCCCCCCGTAACATGCACACAATTGACAAAGTCTCCTGCCCATGTCACTTTGTGTTGAGCATTTGCTCCAAATATGCCTAATCCTGCCTCCAGAATAAAAAAGAACAATTCTAGTACCATGTGTGTGTACCTGTGTTCTAGCCTGCTGGATTTGGTGGCCTGCACCAGACCACAGTGAGCACACTGGGTGCGAAGTCGTCACTGCAACACAGCCAAATGATCAAGTTGTCCCTCACATATTCTGGATCCAGTTCTGAATTAGTTCATACAACTCCCCAGTATAAAAATAATACATATAAAAATATATTTAGCTGCAAAACGTAGATAAATCTTATAATTAAACCAGGACATGGACATGCCTTTCTAATCTCCAAATAATCGCTTTCCCAGCTCCATGAACCTATGGGTTCTGCATACAGCTAGGGCATCATGTTCCTTCAGGACTGTGGTGACACTGTTGTTGGCATCCACCAGATGGCACAGGAAGTCCTCGTATGCAGATTTTGTGTTAGCTGGGAGTGATCCCATCCTGACCTTGTGGAGAGTGTCAATAATTCCCTCTGCCCAGCCACTCTCAATTGCAAACTCTGATATCCATGGTACCAGTGCCAGCACTGCACTCATTGTCTGCATTCCCAAGAACCACAGTTCCATGAGCTCAAGCCAGTACTTCTTGTAACTCATTGCCACAACCAGCGATGACGAATCAGTTGACTCATCCACATTGTATGCATCCCACAGGAAGCGAATGGTAGCCTGAATGTAGCGACAGATGGTGAAATCATTCTTCTTAACTCGTTTTGCCTGCTGTTTAAGTAGCAATAACCCAAGAACAGCTAGGTTACCATGCAAAACCAAGTTTTCTGGTATACTCTTCAGTTCTGGCAGGTTGTTAAATATGAATTTCAGCAGCGTAGCAAACAGCGTACTCTCCTCCACCATCTTGGCTTCAAGTACAGTCACATTCATGAAGATGTTACAGATGCTGACCATTGCTGTCCTTGAGTCATTCATATCTTCCAGCATCTTAGGATCTAATTCCAGTTCCGGGTCTTTCCTAACCTTCCCACGCTCTGACTTGGGCACTGGTGGTTTCTTGTAATGCACAACAGACCAGTGATAGACCAGGCATTCATATAGGACCTCATCCTCCTTTGCTTCCAGCAGAATCTTGCGAGCTTTCTCCTCCACTGCCAGATGGCACAGTGCAGGTAACATCAGCCGCAGAATGTCCACTTGACTGATCACATCTGAATCTGTCTCCATGGTGTCAGAACTTTGTTTCTTTTCTACCAGTCGTCGTGATCGGTAGGCATAGAAAGTCTCATTTGCAAGTGTGAGCATGAATGGGAGAAGTTCATAGACAGAGTTTCTCATAGCGGATGTTTCTTGAGCCAGCCAAGCTGAAAGGACACGCACCATGGCACACACAAATATTTTCTCTTTGGTATCCACAACATTTGGATTCTTGGTGAAATCATGTGAAACCTTGGCGAGTACAGAAACAACTGCAGAAAATGCTCCTTTCAGCGCTGTGTACAACTGCTGCTTCTCCTTCTGCTCCAATTCCAGGGTGTCAGTTGCAATATATGCAATTGAGAGCTCCAACAGGATAAAGCATGAAGTCACAAGGTCTGCGTTCATCATTATCTGCTTAAATGTGCGATCCTCCAGTTGCATGCGCACCTCGATAGAGGACAGCTGTACCAGCAGGAGAAAGAACTGCCGAGGCCGCTCTTCATCAGTAAGACACCACTCTACACCTAGTAATTCCACCATTATTGATGCTAGCTTGAGGGCTGGGTCACGCTGGGCCTTTCCCAGCCTGCTCGTAAGGATGTCTGACAGACCCTTGTAGATGCTTCCTGGCCACAGAGCTTCATTCGCAGTGGCAACTATGACATTGCGTCTGCAGCTGACAAGAAGAGCGTGAAGCATCCTACACAATTCAAACTTCCGTTCACTGTGATCTGTTTCAAAGTCCAGCGCAATCTTGTTCACAATGACATGAAATGGTTTTGGATTTATATCCCATGCACTTGGCCCGAATTGTCCCACAAGTGTCACTAGAATATTCAGCGCTTCATCAGTTTGGAAGCTTTGCTGAGCATAAATTTCGCACATTTTTGCAACACCTCCGACTTCCAACAAAGCCAACCGACCTGGCTGATGTGCTGCTATGTTCTGTAGGCATTCATATGCCTCACTCACAACAATCAAATTGTCATCTAAATCATCATCATCAGCCTGCTGCACAATGTCAAGGAACACGGGTATGTTGGCAAGCATTTCTGGATGAGTTGCAAGTTCTGCATCAGAACAGAAGCTTGACAAGATTGACAGTGCAACAGATTTGTACACAAGTGGAGGGCAGTCTGCTGGAACATCAGGGCTCAGCAAAAGCCGTTTCAAAAACTTGAAGCCAATTGCTTCAAAGAGCAATTTTTTACTATGTGTGTTACAATCTTCACCCTTTACTAGCTTCGTGACCATAAACAATGCTGCAAATTTTTCTGTGTCACTTTCTGCACCCTTCAAAATTACAACGCATTTCCTCACCGAATCAGGAACGCTTTCTTCAGACATCTTTCACGACTGAATGTAATAAAAGCACATGAAAAACCAAATACCAAAAAATATGCTTACAGTGCACTGCACTCTTTGATATATGGAAGTTTCTCACAAACTGTGTTTTGCTTGTTGTTTACAGCTTCTAGGGCTCTCCTAGAAAAAAATTAATAAATACACTGTACTACCTACAGCAATTCGTTGCTACCTCACTAGTGAACTCAAACGATATCCTGCAAGACAAACTGGAATGTATGATTCCGCTGCGTGGAGCACAACCGTGCCAAGAGTTATTTTTATATCCACGTCAATGCCAGCAGCATCGTAATGTCTAAATTGGGATAATTTGTCTAGAGTTTCCTGCACGAGTTCGTTGCTCACAAACGAAAATCTATTTTCAGCGCTCTTGTAAAAGCGTAACATTTTAATAAACGCACCATGCATACAGAGCGCAGCAGCAGTGGTCATCTGCTAATCCCCACCGCACATCACTGCGATAGAACACATTTTAATAGAGTATAATAACAACCTATAGTTAATACGCGTTTTGCAGTACTTTCTCACAAGCTAACTTATCACTCTAACTAGTTTTAATAAGCGTGTTGTCTAAAGCAAAATATATGCCTACAATCAAGGCAGTCTTCACCACAAATCTAGCGGTCCTCTCCACCTCTTGTATACAACATCCATCTCTACCTCACTTGGCTGTTGTTCAGTCTGTTTTTAGCATGGAGTAGAGGCACACATCATACATATGGAGTCACAGATCATCTAGTATAGAGTAGTGGTGTGGCTTGCCAACGACGACACAGATGTGCATAGATCATTACTCTGTACAATGTCACCTATGTATCAGTCGTGTAACTGT